>ERZ780207.116-NODE-116-length-99118-cov-11.072358_pt1 | contig 99118 bp, 83 predicted proteins | sample MGYA00510977_ERZ780207 | MGnify/ENA primary metagenome ERZ780207 (study PRJEB29588, sample SAMEA2151383) | human gut metagenome | biome: human gut; feature: human-associated habitat; material: faeces | place: Denmark | collected 2008/2010 ...
CGTTTTCGAGCCAGCCCGTCTCGCGGTAATACGCCCGGAAACGATCGATGGCCGTCTGAACCTCCGCCTGCGGGAGATAGACGGCAAACGACTCGACCAGCGGCGGGCCGACAAACTGCCGCAGCGCCTGTTCGGACAGACCGGTGATTCCGAACGAGTCCAGCGCGGTCTGCGCTGCGTGCATGATTCCCGGCCCGGAATCTGTCAGCGTTCCGTCCAGATCAAATAATAAAACATCCCGGCTCATTGCGTCTCCCATCAGCCGAGCTTTGCGTAGTCTTCATCCGAAACCGGCTCGCACCATTCGTTGCGGGTGTTCTCGCCGGGAACCTCGACAGCGATGTGGCTGAACCAGCTGTTCGCCTTCGCTCCGTGCCAGTGCTTGACCTCTGCCGGGATGGTGATGACCATGCCGGGCGTCAGGCTCACGGCGGGTTTGCCCTCCTCCTGATACCAGCCTTCCCCGGCTGTGCAGATCAGCAGCTGTCCGCCGCCCTTGCTTGCATGATGAATGTGCCAGTTGTTCCGGCAACCGGGCTCAAAGGTCACGTTCGCCAGAAACACGGGGCAGGCGCCGGGGACAGTCAGCGGCTTCAGATAGGACTGCCCGATAAAATACTGTGCATACGCGTCGTTCGGCGCACCGATTCCAAATACATCCTGTTTCTCAAATGCTTCTCTGCCTGTCATGTTCATATGATACTCCCTTCATGCCCAGCAGACGCTGCCTGCCGGGCGGTTCCTTACGATTTGTCTATCATACTGCACAGCCGCCGTTTCTGCAAGGAAAAAGCAAAACGGCAGATCGCTTCTTCAGTTTCTGTGCAGCAATGGGCAGGCTTACCCCTCGAACTGGCTGTGGTACAGGTTGGCGTAGAAGCCGTTTTGGGCAAGGAGGTCCTCGTGCCGCCCCTGCTCGATGATGTGGCCGTCCTTCATGACGAGAATCACATCCGCCTCGCGGATGGTGGACAGGCGGTGGGCCACGACGAAGCTTGTCCGGGCCTGCATCATAGTGTCGAACGCCTGCTGGATGTGCGCTTCGGTGCGCGTGTCGATGGAACTGGTTGCCTCGTCGAGAATGAGCATGGGCGGCAGGCGGAGCATCACGCGTGCGATGCACAGCAGCTGCCGCTGTCCGGCAGACAGTGCACCGCCTGTATCGGACAGCACCGTGTCATAGCCCTCCGGCAGACGGCGGATGAAGGAATCCGCATGCGCCATACGCGCGGTGGCCTCAACCTCGGCATTTGTCGCTTCCGGCTTTGCAAGACGGATATTCTCGCGCACGGAGGCGGTCTTGAGCCAGGTATCCTGCAGCACCATACCGTACTGGCGGCGCAGGCTTTCCCGCGTGACGGAGCGGATCTCGCTGCCATCGACGCAAATGGAGCCGGCCTTCACGTCGTAAAAGCGCATGAGCAGGTTGATCAGCGTCGTCTTTCCGCAGCCCGTCGGGCCGACGATGGCGATGCGCTGGCCGGGTTTTACGGTGAGGTTCAGGTGCTCAATCAGATGCTGCTCCGGCGTGTAGGAGAATGCGACGTTCTTGAGTTCCACGCTGCCGGAGACGGCTTCGAGCGTCTTTGCATCCGGGGCGTCAGGCGTTTCAACCGGTTCGTCGATCAGTTCAAATACCCGCGCGGCGCAGGCCAGCGCATTTTGCAGTTCCGTAATGACGCCGGTGATCTCGTTGAAGGGCTTGGCATACTGGTTCGCGTAGCAGAGGAAACACGACAGCCCGCCGACCGTGATCGCCCCTGCCACGGCGCTGAGCGCGCCGGTAAAGCCGACGCAGGCATAGATGATGTTGTAAATGATGCGCGTAGACGGGTTCGTCATGGACGAGAAGAAGGTTGCGCGCATGGTCGCCGCTGTCAGACGGTCGTTGATCGCGTCAAACTGGCGCAGACTCTCGTCCTCATGCGAGAATGCCTGCACGACGCGCTGGCCATTCAGCTGCTCGTTAATCAGGGCGGTCTGCTCCCCGCGTGCCTTTGACTGCAGCTGGAACATGGAATAGGTATGACCCGCGATGAACTTTGCCACTAGCAGAGAAAGCGGCGTCAGCAGCACGACGACCAGCGTGATCTTCCAGCTGATCGAAAGCATGAAGCCGAGTGTTCCCACGATGCTCAGAACGCCGGTAAACAGCTGCGTGAAGCCCATGAGCAGGCCGTCGGCAAACTGGTCAACGTCAGCGATCATGCGACTGAGCGTGTCGCCGGAGGGATGGCTGTCCAGATACGCAAGCGGCAGCCGCTGTAGATGGGAAAACGCCTGGCGGCGCACGTCGCGCGTCACGCAGAAACAGACGCGGTTGTGGATGGCCGTCATGACCCACTGCAAGACCGCCGTCAGTCCGGCAAGCACCGCAATTTTGACTGCCAGATTGCCCACGGCAGCAAAATTGACCTGTCCGGGGCCGACGATCTGGTCGATTGCGTCGCCGACCAGAATGGGGATATAGAGCGTGCCCGCCACGCTGGCCGCGGCCAGCAGCAAGGACACAAGCAGCAGCGGCAGATACCGTCCGAGGCTTTTTATCACGCGCCGCAGCGCCCAGGAGGATGTATGCTTCACGATGCGCTCGCCTCCCCCTTCTCCTGCGACCGGCAGATCTCCTGATAGACCGGGCAGGTGTTTTTCAGCTCTGCATGCGTGCCGAGTCCAGCCATGCGGCCGTCGTCGAGCACGACGATCTTGTCCGCGTGCCGGATGGACGACACGCGCTGCGAGATCAGCACGACCGTGGGCTTCCACGGAAGCCGGGCAAGCGCCTTGCGCAGCGCTGCGTCCGTCGCAAAGTCCAGCGCGGAGGCGCTGTCGTCCAGAATGAGAAGTTCGGGCTTGCGCACAAGCGCGCGGGCGATGGTCAGCCGCTGACGCTGGCCGCCGGAGAAGTTGCGCCCGCCGGGTTCGACCTCGGCGTCCAGCTGTCCCTTTTTATCCCGCACGACTCCGTCGGCCTGCGCCGCGCGCAGCGCGTCCCAGAGCGCCTCATCAGACGCATCCGCGCTGCCCCAGCGCAGATTTTCCCGGATGGTGCCGGAAAAGAGCAGCGCCTTCTGCGGCACGATACCGATGCGCGTCCGAAGCGCCTGCAGGCGAAGCGACTTGACATCCTCGCCGCGCACAAGAACGCAGCCCGCTGTTGCGTCATAGAAGCGGGGAATCAGATTTGCAAGCGTCGATTTGCCGGAGCCAGTGCCGCCGATCACACCGATCGTTTCACCGGGCGCGGCGCAGAAGCTGATATCGGTCAGCGCATCCGCGCCTGCCTGCGGGTAGCGGAAGCTGACGTGCCGGAATTCCAGTTCCGGCGCTTCCGCGCTGTCCGGCAGTGCGTCCGCGCCACTCACCATGCTGGACTTTGTATCCAGCACCTGCGAAATGCGGCCCGCACAGGCCACGGATTTTGTGATGTTCAGAATCAGATTGGCAAACTTGATGAGTTCAACCAGAATCTGCGACATGTAGTTATAAAGCGCGATCAGCTGGCCCTGCGTGATCACGCCCTCGTTTACCCGGACGCCGCCCACGCGCAAAATCGCAACGATAGCCAGATTGATGATCACATACGTCAGCGGATTGAGAAGTGCGGAAAGCTTTCCGACGAACTGCTGTGCAGAAAACAGATTTCCGGTCTTTTCTGCGAAGCTTTCCGTTTCTGTCTGTTCACGGGTAAAGGCGCGGATAACGCGCACGCCGGACAGATTCTCCTGCGCTGCGCCGGTTACGCCGTCAAGCCTTGTCTGCACACGCCGGTAGAGCGGAATGCAGCTGAGCATGATGGCAAACACGACGGCAAAGAGCACCGGAATCGCCACGGCGAAGATGAGTGCAGATTTCACATCAATGGTAAAGGCCATGATCATCGCGCCGAAAACCACGATGGGGGAGCGCAGCAGCAGCCGGAGCGTCAGATTAAGGCCCGTCTGCACCTGATTCATGTCGCTCGTCATGCGCGTGACGAGCGTCGCTGTGCCGAGCCGGTCAAGTTCGGCATAGGACAGCGACTGAATGTGCGCAAAGAGTGCATGGCGCAGGCGGCCCGTCGCACCGGTCGCAGCCTTGGCAGAAAAATACTGCGCGCAGGTGGCGCTGGCAAAGCCGCACAGGCCGAGGCCGACCAGAACCAGACATTTTTTCAGGATATACGCCGTATCGCCGGACGAAATGCCGACGTCGATGATATCCGCCATGATGAGCGGCACGAGCAGCTCAAACGCGGCCTCGAGCAGCTTGAAGCACGGGGCCAGGGTCGCCTGCAGGCGGTACGGCCGCAGGTAAACAAGCAATTTTTTCATGAACGATTTCTGCTCTTCTTTCTGTCACTCAATAGATTTCAGGGCCTGCGACATATCGATTGCGCGGATTTTCCGCCGCAGAGCGAGGTTGACAAGCAGACCGAACACCAGCGTCAACGCAGCCGAAATGAGATAACTCAGCGGCGCAACACGCACGTCGAAGCACATGAGATCGATCTTGATCTGCCCCATGACATACGCATGCAGCAGCGTTCCCATCGGAAGCCCCAGAAGCGCGCCCAGTACGGTCAGGATGATGTTCTCGCGGAAAACGTAGCGGTTCGTCTCGCCGTCGTAGAAGCCGAGCACTTTGATGGTTGCGATCTCGCGTTCGCGTTCGGTGATGTTGATGTTCGTGAGGTTATACAGCACGATGAACGCCAGCGCCGCCGCGCCCAGCACGACGACCAGCACGATATATTGCAGGCTTTGCATCATCGTCGCCACGCGGCTGCGGAAATCGCGGCTGAGGGTGACAGCTGCCGCGTTTTTCGCGCCCGCGAGCGCTGCGGACGCCGCCTGCGCATCCTCGTCCGTCTGATAATTGACCCATGCGGCCTCGTATCCGGGCGCTTCACCGAAGACGTCCTGCCAGGTAGTCTGCGTCAGATAGACGTAATTATAAACATAGTTTTCAAACACAGCCTCGACGGTCAGTTCCGTCCGGCGCATGTCGCCTGTCTGTAAGGTGATGGTGTCGCCCGCCGACAGGCGCAGCGCCTGCGCAAGCCCCCGGCTGATGATGCAGCCGCCGTCCTGCGGGTAGGGGATCGGCGTTTTCTCCTGCGTGTGCAGGTCGATAAAGCCGTCCACGCTGCCCGATTCCGGGCAGACGACGTTTGTGGTCTTGACCGTGCCGCCGGCAGAAGCGTCCAGACTTTTTTCCGCGACAAACAGACAGCCCTCCGCGCTGCTTTCTTCGCAGACGGCAAGGAAGTCCTCACGTTCACTGCCGCTCAGCGCATGCTGGAAGGTCACGGCGGCGTCGTAGCGGGTAATCTCGTCGTACTGGTAATCGACGACGCTGCTGATGGAGTCCTGAATGCCGAAGCCCGTGATGAGCAGCGCCGTACAGCCGCCGATACCAATCATCATCATGACCATGCGCTTTTTAAAGCGCAGGATGTTTCGGATGGAGACTTTGTGCAGGAAGGGGAGTCGGTCCCAGATCAGCGGGAGGCGTTCAAGCAAAATGCGCTTGCCCGCCTTCGGCGCTTTGGGGCGGATCAACTCCGCTGCCGGCTTCTGCAGTTCGGCGTGTACGACGTACCACGTTGTGCTGAGCGCACACAGCAGATACGCGCCCGACGAGATGAGCGCAAGCGGCCAGTCAAAGGCATACAGGATGCCGGTAAAGCCGTACATGATGTTATAGGCATGCCAGATCATCTTCGGCAGGAAATACGAGCCTGCCGCAATGCCAAGCACGCAGCCGAGAAGCGAAGCGGTTCCGGCATAGAGGAAATATTGAGACAAAATCGCGCTGTTTGAGTATCCCAACGCCTTCAGAACGCCTGCCTGCGTCCGCTGCTCGTCAACCATGCGGGTCATGGTCGTGATGCAGACCAGCGCAGCCACAGCAAAGAAAAACAGCGGGAACACCTTTGACACGCCGCGCACAATATCAGAATCGCTCTCAAAGCAGGCGTAGCCGACGTTGCTGCTGCGGTTCAATATGAATACATCCGGGTTTTCCAGCTTTGCAAGTTCGTCTTCGCCGTCGCGGTAGTCCTGTTCGGCATCGGCCAGCTTTTGTTCACCGTCGGCCAGCTCCTGCTCGGCGTCGGCCAGCTTCTGATCGCCGTCTGTGATCTCCTGCTTTGCGTCAGCCAGCTCCTGCTCGGCGTCGGAGATCTTCTGTTCTGCTTCGGCCTTACCTGTGTAATAATCCGCCCAGCCGTCTTTGAGTTCCTGTTTTGCGTCTTCCAGCTCCTTCCGGCCATCTTCCAGCTCCTGCTTCGCATCTTCCAGTTCCTGCTGCTTTTCTTCCAGCGTTTTTTTCGCCTCGTCCAGCTTTTTCTGGTTTTCCGCGAACGCCTCGTTCGCCGCGTCTGCCGCCAGATCCAGCTGATTCTCATTGTCGGCCAGAGCGTTCTTGCCCTCGTCCAGCTGCGCCTGCGCCGCTGCAAGCTGCCCACGCGCCGCCGCGATCTGCGCTTTGGCCGCCTCCGCCGCCTCCGGCGACATCGCTCCTGCGGAAACCGCAGCGTCTATCTGCGCCTCCTGTTTGTCGAGCGCGGCTTTCTGCGCGTCTAACTGCTGCTGCTGCTCGGCAAGCGTTTCGCGTGCTTTCTGGAGCTTCGCAAAAGCGAAGCTCATCTCGTTCTCGGCCTGTTTCTTTTCTTTTTCAAATTTGGCGGCGTTTTCCTCATAGGTCTGCTTCGCGTCGGCCAGCTTTTTTTCGCCGTCTGCCAGCTCCTGTTCGCCATCGGCCAGCTTCTGTTCATTTTCCTCGATCGTCCGCTGTCCATCCACCAGCTTCTGGTATGCGTCGGCCAGTTCCTGCTCCGCCTCCTGCTTTGCGTCGGCCAGAGAAACAACGCCGTCAGCATACGTCTGATGCGCGTCTTTCAGCCCTTGCTTCGCGTCGGCAAGCTCCTGCTTTGCATCGGCCAACTCCTGCTGCTTTTCATCCAGCGTTTCACGCGCGTCGGAGAGCGTCTGCTCGGCCTCTTCATAGAGGCGATCGCTGCGCCCATAAGCCGCGCTCTCGGCAAGCTGCGTGACCCACGGCTCCGCCTCGTCTATACAGGCGGTATACGCATCGGAATAGACCTCACCCTGCCGGTCAGCCAGCCGCAGATAGAGCGACGTCTCATAATCCAGCGCAAACGCCTCCGGCAGGATGTACACGAATGACGAAAGCGTTCCGCTGCCGATGGAGGTGCCGCCGCGTTCATAATTGATGTATAAAACGCTTTTGGCGATTCCGACGATGGTAAATTCCCGCCGGTTGAAGCTGTCCAGCGTGTCTTCGTCGTTCTCTTCCGTCAAAACGACCGTTTTGCCGAGATCCTTTTCGGAATACAGCAGCCCGTCGGCCAGACATTCCTCCGCCGTCTGCGGCAGCCTTCCGCACTTGAGTCCCGGAAAATTGATCTGCACGGGCAGAGACAAGAACCGGCACGGCTTCGCCGCCCCGTCCGCGACGGAGGCCAGTGCGTCCGCGCTCTTTTCTCCCTCGCAGGACGCGATACGCGCGTCAGCGGCGAGGACGTCTGCGTCCGTCTCATCAAAGCCGACCGTGCTGACGAGGCGGAAATCGTACATCCGGTGCGCCTCGGCATAGTCGTCCAGCGTATGTACCATTGCGGTCTTTGTCAGCCGCAGGCCGCAGAAAAATCCCACGCCCAGCGCGACGATCGCCGCGATCGCCAGAAACCGGGTGAGACTGCTGCGGATCTGGCGCATTGTCAGTTTCAGCATCTTCGTCACCATTCAATGCTTTCCACCGGCACGGGCGCTTCATTGCGCCGCACGTCGGTGATCTGGCCGCTTCTGACGCGGATGACGCGGTCGGCCATGGCAGTCAGGGCGGAATTGTGCGTAATAATCACGACGGTCATGCCGTTTTCCCGGCTCTGCTTCTGCAAAAGCGCAAGAATCTGCTTGCCGGTCTGATAGTCAAGCGCACCGGTCGGCTCGTCGCACAGCAGAAGCCGCGGCCTTTTGGCCAGCGCCCGCGCGATTGCCACGCGCTGCTGCTCGCCGCCGGAAAGCTGAGCAGGAAAATTCTGCATACGCTCACCAAGGCCGACCTGACGCAGAACTTCGTCTGCCGGGATGGGATTTTTACAAAGCTGACCCGCGATCTGCACGTTTTCCAGCGCTGTCATGTTGGGAAGCAGATTATAAAACTGGAACACAAAGCCGACCTCATGCCGGCGGTAGGTCGTCAGCTGCCTACGGTCAAACCCCGACACATCCTCGCCCGCCAGCAGCACATGGCCGCTCGTCAGCCGGTCCATGCCTCCGAGAATGTTTAAAAGCGTCGTCTTGCCCGCGCCGGACTGCCCGACGATCACGCAGATCTCCCCCTCCGCAATCGCAAACGAGGCGTCCTTCAGCGCGTCAATGCGCACGTCGCCCATCCGGTAGGTCTTGCAGACATGATCGAACACCACAAAATCCTGCACACCCATAACCCCCCTGTGTTTTTTCTGAATAATATACGCATAATATATTATGGCACACCGCTTCCTGTTTTGCTTGAATAATCCATGAACGCCGGGCCTGAAAATACTTTTTCTTGCATTTGCCGCGCATCAATGTTACTATTAAATTATAAAAAACGATAGGGAAACGCTGATACAATGACCGAGAGCATTCGGCGAGAGAATTTGACCCAAGACAAGGTATGAAACCGCAGGAATACTTTGTGTATTTCAAGTTTTTATACCGCAGGATTGGGACAAAAGATCCGGTGAAAGGGCATTGAGTCAGAGGTCCCCTTACAAGAAAAGGAGCGGTCCTTTTGGCAAAACAGATCACGCGGATCGTGTTGACCGGCGGGCCTGCCGCAGGCAAGACGACGCTTATCAGCCGCATTCTCAAGGAATTTAAGCAGGACGAGGGCTGGAAGGTCATTACCATCCCCGAAACCGCGACGGAGTTGATCTCCGGCTTCGGCATCAAGCCCTTCGGCGGATGCGTGTCCATGCTGGATTTTCAGGATTTTGTCGTTTCCGACCAGCTGCACAAGGAGCAGCTGGCGCTCAAGGCGGCGCAGATGGTGCCGGAGGAGCACGTCATCGTGCTGTATGACCGCGCGCTTTTCGACGATAAGGCCTATATCTCCGATGAGGAGTTCCGGCAGGTGCTTGCGCGCTTCGGTCTGACTGAGCAGCAGGCGCTCTCCCACTATGATACCGTCCTGCACCTCGTTTCCTGCGCCAAGGGCGCGGAGTTTGCCTATAATTTCGGCAACGAGGCGCGCTATGAGCCGCTGGAACTTGCGCGGGAAAAGGACGACCTGACGCTGCGCGCATGGCGCGCACACCCGAATCTGCATGTGATCGACAACTCCGTCGATTTTGAGGACAAGATCGCGCGCGGCCTGCGCGCCGTCTACGAAGCGCTCGGACGGCCCACGCAGCAGGAAGTCTGGCACAAATATCTCATCGCGCTGCCCACGCTCCAGACACTTGAGCAAACGTATCACGCCGCCAGCATCGACATGATGCAGACCTATCTGACCCGCGCCAACCCCAATATTGTCCGCCGCGTCCGCCAGCAGAAGAACGGCGGGGATTATCTCTATTTTTATACGGAAAAGCGCACGACCGGCTCCGGCCAGTGGGAGACGGAAAAGCCAATCTCCGAAAAGGAATACATCCGCTATCTCATGGAGGGCGACACGAGCCTGCACACCGTCCACAAGACGAAATACCGTTTCGTGTACAACGGCTGCCGGTTTGAGATCGATGTCTATCCGTTCTCGCAGGACAAGGCCATCATGCGCGCCGCACTGCCGGAAAACGCCCCCGTGCTCACCGCGCCGCCCGAGATCACCGTGCTGCGCGAGGTCACAGGCGACCCCGCCTATAAAAACCGCCAGCTGGCAAAAAATCAGAGACTGTAACAAACAGCCGCCCGCGTTCAAAAAGCGGGCGGCTGCGCTTATTTTTCCAGAAGCCGGTCGAGATCGGCGACAGTTTTGCAGTAAAAATCGCAGTTTTTCCGCATGAACTGCTCGATTTCCGGGATATCGTTCGCCCATCCGGCAGCGGAAAAGGGAACACCAGCGGCTTTTGCCATGTCATAGCCGGGCTTCAGATCGTCAACGACAAGAAGTTCCTGCGGCGCAAGGCTGAAGCGCTCCATAATCTGCTCCAGCGGCCATGTATGCGGCTTGCGCTGCTCGGGCGGCTGCTCCCAGCCGAAGATGACATCCGGCTCCGGCAGATCGTTTTCCCTGTAGTCGCGTTCGATGTTTTCGCGCATGGAGTGCGAGACGACGGCAATTCGTCCGCCCGCTTCTTTGTGCCGCTGCAAAATCTCACGGATGCCGGGATAGGCCACTGGTATGCGCGTGCGCACCCAGTCCTGCCAGAACCGGAACTCTCCCTCGAGTTCTTCTTCCGAAAAGCCGAGTTCGCCGGTAAACAGCGCCATGATGCCGGGGTCAAAATTCTTGCGGAAGTACTCCTCCAGCGTATACGATGCCTCCGGACGTACAAGCTTTAAATAGGCGAGAAACGACGGAAAGTGGATGGTGGCGGTACTGTTGACCGTAGTGTCGTCGTGATCCATGACCAGGCATTTGAAGCGCAAGGCAGATCCCTCCTGTCAGTCTTTTCTGACATCATACCAGCTGAAGCGGCGCTTCGCAAGAAAAATCGCCAAATCTTATTTTTTTATGAAGAATTGCTATTTTCAAAAAGCTGTGCTATCATAACAATGAATATACTGCGTGGAGTCTATCTACGCTTCGCAGCCCCGAACACATCATGGAGGTACGGCTATGAACAGAAGAAGAAAGCAAAGCATCTGGCTGCGCAGAAATCTGCCGCTGCTGATCGCGGTCGCGGCGCTGGTGCTGCTGGTGCTCATCATTGTGCTGGTCGCGCGCGGCTGCTCGAAGAGCAGCGACACGGTGATCAAGGCCAAGGCATTTTCCACCGGCACGACCATCGATCTGCCCCTGTCCGCCGAACTTAACGAGTCGGATTTCGTCTCCTACGGCGGATATCAGTTCACGACCAAGAAAAAGCTCAGTGCGCTGACCAAGCTCATCACCAAAAATAACGAGGGCGTCACCGCCGCGACGTATACCAACAGCTACGGCGAGTGCGGCGTCTATACGAAGCCGAACGAGTCCGGCGGCACGGATACCTGGTGCCTGTATGTCAAGGACCCGAAGAACACCAATGAAAAATGGTATTTCTTCATGGGGGAGCACCGCGAGATCGCGCTGGATTCCGGCACGCTTGATATGCTCCTGCCGCTGCACCTCATCACAGACGCATCGCTGCGCGACACGATGTTTGCCACCGTCCAGCCGGGTACGCCGTATACCTGCGGCACCGACAAGCTGCCCGACGGACAGACGCTCTCCGGCATGTTCCGCACATTCTACGAAGATTCCGGTCTCTATACCGTCACGACCAGCGACAAGGGCTTTACGCTCGTCCCGCGCGGCGGTTCGCAGGAACTGATGTTCCAGTTTGACGAGCAGGACACGAACGGCCAGTTCATGATCACTGTCCCGCAGGCTGCCGAGCCACAGCCCGTTAATGCCGCTGTCGTGACCTATGGCAATGACGATCCCGTGACGCTGCCCGAAAGCGATGCGGTGGACCTGTCCACCGTGCTGATGCAGGCCAACTATAAAAAGACCGGCAAGACAGCGGATTATCAGTACACCGTCGATCTGAGCGGCCAGATTTACGAGGTCGCGCTCGACTGGAAGGACAACACATGGAACGGCTCCGTGCGCTATAACGGACAGGTCGCCATGCTTGTCACCAAGAGCAGCTGCACCGTGGCGTCTATCTTTGCGTCCAACCATCTTGGCGGCACGCCGGAGCGCGACACGGCCAAGTGGCCCACCGACGTGCAGGAACTTGTCATCACGCCGAAGGCCGAAAGCATGGCTACGACGAATGATGTGAACGTCCGCTCCGCCCCTTCGACCAACAGCGAGGTTCTCATGACTATGCCGACCGATACGGTTGTCGCCGTCATCGGTGTCTCGGAGGAGACGGAGGACGGCGCCTGGTACGAGATCTGGTACAACGAGGCCTGCGCGTACCTGAACGCCAAATACGTTAAATCCATCAGCAGCGCCGTGTCCACAACGCCAACGAACGGCTGATTTAAACACCAAAGCGCCCTCCCGGCGGAGGGCGCTTCTTTTTGCCAAGTCAGCAGAGAACCACCGTTTTCGTCTGCCGAAAATGGTGGTTCTCTGCCGATTTGAGCCACGCCGCAGCGATTTGCTGCGGCGTGGTCTTTTCTTGGATTTACTTCTTGACGAAGGACAGACAATCGGTGCACTGATCGACTGTCGGGTCGCATTCATGGGTGCCGATGCAGACTTTATCGAGGGTACAGTAATCCTCGCAGCCGCAGTGGTTGTTGCACTGGCTCACATGGCACTCGATGGCGTGGTTAGCCTTTTCGTTTGCAAAACTCATACAAAACATCCTCCTTTTTTAAGGTACGGACTTAGTATGCACGCAAGCGACCGTTTCATGCTGGAAAAATTTTTATCTGCGGCCTCCGCCGAAACCGCCTCGTCCTCCGCCAAAGCCTCCGCGGCTGCCGCCGCCGGGTCTGGGGCCTCCGCCAAATCCGCCGGGGCGCGGGCCGGGTCTGGGACCGGGCCCCGGACCAGGGCCGTGGTGATGATGGTTCGAGAACAACGAGCCCAGGAACAGGCCCGACCAGAAGCCGCCGCTCCCGCCGCCTCTGCGGCCGGAGCCGAAAATAGCCTTGATAATCCAGAAAATGATCAAAATCGTAAGAATTGTACCGATCATACTTTTCCTCCTGCCACGTCCGGTGTCCTGCGCGGGCGTATACTCCATATCCGCGGCACCGTTCAGACTGGTCTGACACCAGTTGTACAAATCTTTGTACATATCACTTGCCGCGTCGTCCGCATTGCTGTCCAGAATAGCGGAAAAGCCGTCCTGAAAAATCGACTCCAGCTTGCTATCGGTGTAATCCGCGACATACATACCCGTCGTCACATACCACTCGTCCGCGCTGGTATCGATGGCAAAGAGCATGTCATACTCGCTCAGCCCCATCGAATCAAATGCGCTGTTCGTATAGCTTTCCAGCGTCTTACCGCCGGTGCTGTCTGTCGTCAGAATGGCGATATGGCTGCCGGTTTTGTGATAGATCTTTGTGTTGTAGTCCTGAATCGCATTTTCGCCGCTGCGGGTAAACAGCCCTGCGTCGTCGCGGATATACTTGTCGGAGATCGTCTCGTCTCCCGCTGTGTTGGATGTCTGCTCTGCGGCCGGTGTCTGAGATGCAGTCTGTTCCTGCGCAGTTGTCTGGGCCATAGGTTCGGGCACCGGTTCGCTTTTCAGTGCCGGGGACAGCCCGATGAAGAGCGCTGCGGCGATCATCAATACCGTAAAGATGACCGCAACGCTCGTTTTTTGAAAGAATTTCATGCTTGCTCCTTCTAAAGTGTCAGCTGCGCGGCTGCAGAAGCTTCTGCTTCAGTTCGCCCTCCAGCCGGCGAAGTTCAACCTCGGCCTCCTGCCGCTTCTTTGCGCCGTCGGTCTGAATCTGCAGAACCTCGTCGAGCGTGGAGATCAGCTGCTCGTTGGTATGCTTGAGCGTTTCCATATCGACGATGCCGCGTTCGGATTCTTTTGCCGTCTCGACAGAGGCCATGTGCAGCATGTCGGCGTTTTTTTGCAGCAGCGCGTTCGTCATATCTGTGACCTGCCGCTGAGCCTCCATGGCGCGGCGGGAATTTTCAATGCCGAGCGTCAGTACCATCTGATTTTTCCACAGCGGGATGGTGTTGAGCACGGAAGTCTGGATTTTTTCGACGAGCGCGGTGTCATTGTTCTGAATCATGCGGATCTGCGGCGCAGTCTGCAGCGAGATCATGCGCGTGAGTTCTAGATCGTGAAGCTTCTTTTCAAACCGGACGCATTTGTTCTCAAAATCATTGGCCGCCTGCGCATCCTCGGGCAGATTTGACGCCTCCGCCTTTTCCCGCAGCTGCCGCAGCGTGGTATTGCGGGCCTCGGCCAGCTTCTGTTTACCGGCCAGAATATACATGGTCAGTTCCTTGAAGTATTGCAGATTCCGCTCATACATCTGATCCATCACGGCCACATCTTTCAGCAGTGTGACCTTGTGCTTTTCCAGTTCGCCGGAAATGCGGTCAACATTGACCTCCGCCGTTGCAAAGCGGCTCTTCATCTCTTCGGCGTTGATCTTTGCCTTGCGGAACAGCCCCGCAATGCCCTTCTTCTCCGGCTCGTCCATTGTCTTGAGTTCGACGAGAAGGCCGGAGAGCATCGTGCCAATCTCACCGAGATCGCCGGTCTTGACCTTGGCCAGCGCTGTGTCGGAAAAATCTGCGATGTTCTTTTGAGCGGACGCGCCGTATTCCAGAATCTGCTGCGCATTTTCCAGGTCGATCTGCTTGGAGAAGGCCAGAACTGCCTGCTGTTCCTGCGCAGAGAGTGCAGAGAGATCCGGGCCGGCCTCCGGCGCGGCCTGCGCCTTGGTAATGAGATCCTCTTCCTTCTTGACCTCCGGCTGCGGCTGCGCGTTCAGATCCGGCGTCAGGGTAAGCTGGGGGATGTATTCGTCCATAGTCTGTTCCTCCTGTATCTGTAAAAAATCCGGTTATGCAAAATCCTTTTTATTCGTCAGTCCTTCGCTGGCCATCATCTGCTCCATCACGCGGATATCGGCGGTGATATCGACAACATCGGACTCAAACAGGGCGTCAAGCTGGCGCTGGAACGCAACGATGACCTTGTCGAGCAGGTCTTCGATCTTCTGCATGCCCTCGGTGATGTTTTCCGTCTTGACGTTCTGGTTCTGGAGTGTGACATACTGTTCCATAAGTTTAATCGTGGTCGGCAGATAATAGTTGAGGAACTGCCGGATCTGGCTGAGTTTTTCCGGGTGCTGCCGGACGCAGTCGAAAATCTGAGCCGTCAGGCGCTCAATGAGGTCAATCTGGGCGCTCATGCGCTCGTCAGGAATCTCGTCGTTCAGACGGCGGATATCGGCAATGGCGCGCTTGCCCTGATAGATGACCGATTGCAGTTCCGGCGGAAGCTTCTCATCCGACTCAGACTGCGGCTGCGGCTCGGGCTTCTTTTCTTTCTGTTTTGGCTGGGGCTGTTCCGGCGCGGCAGTCTTCGGCGGTTCTTCCGACTTTTTCCCGCGCATCACAATGCGCAAAATCGCATACACGATCAGCGACACGACCGCGCAGGAAAGAATACCCCGGAAGCTGTCCAGCTTTTTCGCGTAGAGCAGCCACACCGCGCCGATGGCATAGATCGGAAGCGTGGAGCGCTTCTTTTTCGCATTCTGTTTCTCTTTCTGTTCGTCCATGGCAGTCCTTTCTTTGCAAGGCAAAGCATTTTTCTGGATATTTCCTCAAACTAATAGTAGTACAAACGCCGCGGAAAGTCAACTGCCAGACCGGATTGACACCGGCCGCGGCACACAGTATAATAGCTTTGCGGAGGCCGCAGCGGCCTCCGCAGCGGAAAAGACCGGCTGCACGGGAGAAGCTGCGGAAGCATCCTGCCGGCCCTATTCCCGCATATTCATACCTATGCCGGCAGCCAGAAGGCGGTGCGCGGCTTTATTTTATGGATTGGAGGCATTCCTATGATCCGTGTATCCCCCTCAATTCTGGCAGCAGATTTTGCAAATCTGGAGCGCGAGATCGGTACGATCAAGCAGGCGGGCGCCGAGTATGTACATATTGACGTCATGGACGGCCTGTTTGTTCCCAATATTTCGATCGGACTGCCCGTTTTGTCCTGTATCCGCAAGGTGACGGACCTGACGCTCGACGTGCATCTGATGATCGACCGCCCCGTGCGCTATGCCGAGCGCTTTTGTCAGGCTGGCGCGGACATCGTGACCGTCCATGTCGAGGCTGACACGCAGGAAAACACACTTGAGGCGCTCCGCATTATCCGCGCCTGCGGCAAAAAGCCCGCGATCTGCGTCAAACCCAAAACGCCGGCAGAAGCTGTTCTGCCGTTCATCGGCCTTGTCGATCTGATTCTGGTCATGACAGTCGAGCCGGGCTTCGGCGGGCAAAGTTTCATGGCCGACATGATGCCCAAGGTACAGGCTATCCGCGCATATATCGATGAGAAAAATCCCGGCTGCGAGTTGGAGGTTGACGGCGGCGTCAACGCTCAGACCGCAAAACTCTGCACCGCAGCAGGTGCAAACGTCCTCGTCGCAGGCAGCGCATTCTTCAAGGCAGAAGACAAAGCCGCGTTTGTGCAGGCGGTGAAATAAAAGCGTTTTTGGACCGCGGCGAATCTGGATTGCCTTGAAAATTTTGAACGCAAAGCTGCTTTCTCGCAGCCTCTTAACGGGGGCTGCGTTTTTATTACGCCTTATGTCCGCCGATCTGCTCGTTTCGCTGGCGGGCGGTCGCGCCGTCACGGAGACTCATGCCTTTTAGAATGGCGTTTTTTCCGTATTTTTCGCGGATAGCCAGCACAGCGCTCTGCATGCGCCGCTCACGTTCACGCGCAGCCTGCTCCGCACGCTGCACAGCAAGAGCCGTCTCATCGGAAAACAGGTCAAGCTGAACGTATTCCGGCTCTGCACGCACGTCCTGCTCCCGCTGCACGCGGTTCGCTACGACGTACATCCGGCGCACAAGCAGCCCACGGTCCACGATCCGGTCAAACAGCGCCGTCAGCGCCCGCAGGAACTCTTTGGACGATGCGGTAGGGGTCTGGAAATTCTCCGACCCGTGTGCGGCCTTCGGAACACGCCGTCCATAGTGGTCGGTCGTGACCGGGCCATGGTATGGCGGACAGGCGGGATCTGTTAAACTTTCACGGTCATAGCCGACGGTCAGGACAAGCTGACCGGTCACAAGCCCCTTTCGCGCCAGATCCAGCGCCAGTGCGTCCGCCATTTCCTGTGCGACAAGGCGGGCCTTTTCAAACACATACGGGCATTGCAGCACCTGCCCGGAACTGATGCTGTGCGTCTGCGGCTGGTAGGCCTTGATATCCGCAATCGTACACGGCTCACAGCCCCACGCATGGTCGATCAGCAGTTCCGCATTCACGCCGAACATGCGGTACAACAGTTCTTCGTTATAAAATTCATCCGGTTTTCCAAGCGAGCAGCGGACGATATCGCCCATTGTGGAAAGTCCCTTTGCCTCGAGTTTTTTCGCAATCCCGTGCCCGATGCGCCAGAAATCGGTCAGCGGCCGGTGCTGCCAGAGCGTTTCACGATAGCTGCGCTCGGTGAGGCAGGCGACGCGCACACCGTTTTCATCCGGCTCCACATGCTTGGCCTCGATGTCCATGGCGACTTTGGCCAGATACAGATTCGTGCCGATCCCGGCGGTTGCGGTGATGCCGGTCGTGCGCAGAACATCCAGAATGACTGTCCGCGCCAGTTCCTGCGGCGTCTGGCCGTAGGTGCTTAGATATGGCGCCGCATCGATAAAGACCTCGTCGATGGAATAGACGTGTATATCCTCCGGCGCAAAGTATTTGAGGTAGATCTGATAGATCTGTGCAGAAATCTGCATATATTTTGCCATCTGCGGCGGCGCAGTGATAAAGGAAAGTTCCAATTCCGGGTGCGCGGCGAGTTCCTCTGCGTTATCACTCCGGCCGTGCAGGCATCTTCCCGGCGCGCGCTCCCGCCGCATGGCGTTTATCTCGGAAACTCGCTGCACTACCTCAAACAGCCGCGCCCGGCCTGCGATTCCATATGCCTTCAAAGACGGCGAGACAGCCAGGCAGATCGTCTTCTCTGTCCGCGCCGCATCCGCCACAACAAGGTTTGTTTTTAACGGATCCAGTCCCCGCGCCGCGCATTCCACCGACGCATAAAAGGATTTCAGATCGATTGCAAGATACGCCCGTTCTGCCACACGCCCGGCCTCCCTTCGGTTTTATGCTCCTATCATACCACCGAATTTGGAAAGGATGCAAGTGCTATTAGAAAATTTGTTCGATTTTACGAATAAAAAACCTTCTTGTGCCGCTGCGCTGCCGGGTTATTCAATCGTGGCCTGCAGGCACTGATAAACGCCGTCCATGCAGACGAGCAGGGACAGACCGCTTCCCGCCGGGGTCAGAAGCTGGAACCCCGCTTCGGTGGGGCATGCCTCATAGCAAACGCCGCCCAGGACAGCGTAAACGGGTGTGTCCTTGTCCGGAGTTAAGTCTTCAAATGTGCCGGTATAGATAAACAGGCCCTCATAAGCCGATTTGCTCTGCGAGACGGAAATCGTCTGTTCTCCCGGCTGCGCCTCGAGCGCTTCGCGCTCCGGCGCGGGCAGAAGAGGCGGACGCGTGCTGAGCCAGCGCAGATTGCGCTCGACCAGCTGAACGAGTACGGTATCGGGCTGCGCGTCCTGCATCAAAGACAGGTCGTATGGCATAGAGCGGGAGAACACAGCTGATGCGAATGCCTCGGCCAGATCCTCGTGCAGCGCGTTGCCGAACGAGTCCCGGAAGGCCAGCAGCGCGCCGCTGCCGCCGGATTCTGTGCGGATAAGCTGATCGTCTGCGCTGTGCACTGCGCCCACATACTGAAACGCCCGCTGCCGCGCAAGGCTGAGTCCCTGCTCCTGCTTTTTGGAGGCCGGATAGAGCATCTGATACAGGTCGCCGCCGTGCGGTTGGGGGGAAAAGTCTTCTTCGGCAAGGGCAGAATCCCGGCCGAGCGCCGACAGAATCACGTCGCAGGCCAGCGCCGAGCCGTAGCCATTCCAATGGCTGTCGGTACGGTAATAGGCTGCCTCGCCTGCGCCCAGAAGCGTCTGGCGCACGTCGCAGAACGCAACGCCCTGCGCATCCAGAAGCGCCTCCAGCCGGTCAAGGTCTGACGATTCCCCCGCACGGACATAGCGCGCCGGCATATGCGCGGGATAGAGCGTATTTTTATTCGGTGCGCAGACGAACAGGAAGTCTGCACCCTGAGACTGCGCGTATTCCTGCAGGAGCGCAAGATTTCGCGCCGCACACCAAAGTTGGCGCTCCGTCATAGGGTCTGCGCCGGTGTAATCGGCCAGTGTGTCGGCGTAATACAGCCAGCCATCCGTGCCGAGCAGCACCTCCGGCGTGGCGGATTCCCGGAAAATGGCCGCGTCCGCCGCAGCGTTCGCCGTGATCAGTTCCTGCCGCAGGCCGAAATGGCCGTCAAAATAGTCTGCCATATCCGATAATACGTCAAAATTGAGACGTCCGCCCGCCGTCAGGCGCGGTTTTGCCGCTAAACGCTCGTTTGCCCCGGAGGCGGACGGGCCCGCGATCACAAAAACAGCCAGCGGCAGCAGGCACATCAGAAGCAGCAGGATACAGATGATCTGTTTGATCGGTTTTTTCATAGGCAGTCCTCAGAAACTTGCATAGATGAATGGCTGGAACGAGCCGGAGGCCAGCGCAAGCAGACACAGTACAAACAACAGCAGCATAAGGCAGCCGCGCAGTGCATTCCAAATGCGCAGCGGTTCGATTTTTTTTTGCAGCCACGGCCAAAGCGGCAGGCAGAGCGCCAGCGAAAGCGCGCACAGCAGCACCGTCCTGCGGGAAAGCACTGCCAGCAGTGCGGCCCGGCAGACCACGTCCGGTGAAAAGCCCGTCAGCATGGCGCCAAGCAGCGCGCCCGCCTGTGAGACGTCCGCCGCGCGGAAGACCGCGAAGCCGAGAATCACGGCAAAAAGCGCATATACATGCCCGTACCAGCGGTTTTTGAGTTTCCCCGGCAGCTGCAGCGCCGTCTCCATGCAACTCAGAAGCCCATGCCACAGGCCCCAGAGTACGAACGTCCAGCCCGTTCCGTGCCACAGGCCGGTTGCCAGAAACACGAGCAGTTTGTTCGCCATCGTGCGCAGTATCCCCTTGCGGTTGCCGCCCAGCGGGATATAGAGATAATCGCGGAACCATGCGGACAGCGAAATGTGCCACCGCCGCCAGAAGTCCGTGATGCTGTCGGCACAGTAGGGATAGCGGAAGTTTTCCGGCAGCCGGATACCGAACAGCAGGCCGAGGCCGACAGCCATATCGCTGTAGCCGGAAAAATCGAAATAGAGTTGTAAGCAATAGCAGACCGCACCCGTCCACGCGCACAGCGCGTCAAAGCTGGTCTGCGCGTAAACCGCATTCGCCAGCTGTGCGGCCGCTGCTGCCAGCAGCAGCTTTTTTGCCAGCCCGCAGATGAAACGGGAACAACCGTCAAACGCGCCGTCCCATGTGACGTGCCGTGTGTCCAGCAGCGGCTGCACCTCCGAAAAGCGCATCAGCGGCCCGGCAGTCAGCTGTGGAAAGAACGTCAGGTATTGCAGCGCCCGCCGGAAGCTGCGCGTGCCGCTCTGCGGCGCGCGGGAAACATCCACAATATAGCTGATTGCCTGAAACGTGTAAAACGAGATGCCGAGCGGCAGCGCGCCGTGCCATTTATATGCAGCCAGCACCGCAAGATCGACGGTCACGCAGGCAGCAAGCAGCAATCTGCGTCCGCGCCGGGCACGCATGAGCGCAAGTCCCACGCCGTAGTGCAGCGCGCAGGATGCAAGCAGCAGCGGAAGATGACGCAGATCGCCGAAGGCATAAAACACCAGCCCCGCCGCGATCAGCAGCACATTTTTTGCCCGTATGGGCCGCAGCAGGTGGTACGCGATCAGCACAAGCGGCAGGAATGCGAACAGAAAAATCGGGGAAGCGAAGTTCATAAGCGGTTCTCCTGTGAAAAAGTGCCGCCGCAGAGCGGCGGCACGGGGTGTTACGGGAAATAATACTGGAAGCCGTTATAGACGCTGCCGCCGGAGTCGGTCATGGCGTAAGCATCGATCTCGCCCTTGCCGAACTGATAGAGATAGGCGTATTCCAGCTGCACGTCGTACAGACGCGTCTCGCCGTTCTCCTCGATCATCGTCCACGCGTGGTCGTTGTCGGGTTTGCTCTCATGTCCGGCCACGACATAGGCCTGATAGCCGAGCCTGCGGGCACAGTACATGAACGCAGCGGCGAAGCAGTAGCAGTTTCCCTTGCCCTGCTGCAGAAAGACCTCTGCAGCCTCCTGTGCCCAGTCGTCCGTTCCGGCCTCATAGTGCGGCATGGACAGGTATTTGAAATGATCGCGGATATAGTCGAACGCCATCGAAAGCCGCGTCTCGCGGGCATCCAGCGCATCGGGATTGCTGTCAGACAGAAGCTGCGCGATTCCCGTATCCAGTTCCTCGCTGCCGCTGGTGTACCGGCCGTCTGCATCAAAAGTCAGATGCCCGTCCGCACTGCCGGTCAGAAGCGAACCGTCCGGCTGCACATCATACAGCGCCTGTCCGTCGTCATACAGACCTGCCGGCGGCGGCAGGAGTGCATAGCCGTCCTCACCCGTCTGATAATACAGCGTATCTCCGCAGCGGTTGACGCCGCGCGAAAAGAAGAACAGGCTGCCGTCCGGCTGGACATAGAGAAGCTGTCCGTCCAGTTCCGTCAGACCGGTGCCGGCAAGCGGCTGGCCGTTTTGATAGTAAATCGCCAGGCCGTTGATTTTGACAATCCCGTCCGGGATAGGCACAGGGTCCTGGGCCTCTGTCTTCTGCTCAACAGACGCGGGGTCGTTTTCCTGCACAGGTACCGGAGAGACGGATACTGCTTCCTGTGCGGGAGGCTCTGCCTCCGGCTGCTGCGTGCAGCCGCACAGAAGTACCAGTAGGCACAAAAGCACGGCAGTCAGGACTCGTTTCATGGCGTATCCTCCGCGCGGACAGTGATTGAATCAAATGTCTGCTGCAGCGCGGTGCAGTCCTCTCCGTCAGGATAGATTGCACTGAGACACCACAGAGCGCCGTCCAGCTGCAAGAGGCGTACGCGGGCAGCTGCCTTCGGCGCGCCGTTATAGGCCGGGGCAGACAGCTGCGCGTCATAGACCTCGTCTGTGTTTTCCGAAACCGTGAGGAGAATGTCCTCCGTCGCGGGTGCAGTATAATAATACGCCTGCACTGCACCGATGCAGATGCGCTCCAGTTCTGCGGTCTTCAGCAACTCCCTCGAAGTATTCAGCTTCTGCACGTCGATGCGCGCAAGCTGTCCGTCCGTGACCGGAAGGAAGGAATCCAGCCCCTCTGTGGAGGAATCCATTTGCAGCACGTCCGGGTCATAGACCGCGCGCAGGTGGCCCTCTGCGAGATAGACGGTCGTGCCGGGGATGGCAGGCGCAGTCTGCTCCGGTTCCTGCTCCTGTTCAGAACCATCCGTCTCCGGCTGTGCGGGTGTGACCGGCTCCTGTACGGAGGCAGGGACGGACGGCTGTGTGGGCGTGCGGAGTTCCCGCATGATCTTCACGCCGAAGATGACTGCCGCAGTGAGCAGCACAAGCGTCAGCGCCAGCAGGAAATAGGGCTTGTTCCGCCGAAGAAAGCGGCCTGGCGTCCGGTTGCGTCGTCTTTCCATGCGTGTCAACTCCTCTCAGGGCTCAAAGCTTCCCATGTCTTCGTGCGGCAGTAGAGCGGGAAGCTGTTGCGGTCCTGCTCGAAGAGAATGATGGACTTCATATCGCGGTAAAGGACTTCCGGCGTTGCGTAGATCAGACCGTCGTTTCCGGTGTCGGTCGTGCGAAGCTGATCCCAATCCTTATAGCGGCTTTGCAGAACATAGGGGTCAGCGACAAGGAAATAGCCCTTGCCGTCGATGGAGGTATAGCCGCAGAGCACCATATAATGCTCGTGACTCGTGAACGCACCCTTGAGTACATGGATAATGGCGAGATAGCCCTTGTTGCCAACCTGGTCGGCAAGCTGCGACATATCGACCTCATCCTTTTTATAGATGTTCGGCGCTTCAAGCGTCGTGCCGTAGCGGTCGTATTCGAGATACTGATAATAGCGGGCGATGCCCTCAAAATATTCGTTCGGCAGACCATAACTGACGGGATAATTGTCCTGCAGAGCATAGGTACGCATCCAGCGCGGCGTGATTTCGACTTTGTGATAGGTTGAGAAAACCATTGCGGCGCAAGCGCAGCCGCAGCCGCGATCCTTGAGAGTCGCACCGTTGCCCTCGAATTCAAAGATTTCTCCTGCCCAGTCCGGGTCGGTCTGTGCAAAATAATACAGCTTGTCTGTCTTTCCGCTGCGGGCGACCGTCCCATACGTTCCGGCTTTGGTCAGATTGTATTTGTACATGGCCTCGATATCGTGCCGCATATCCCCGCTCAGCACCGGAAGGCAGTCCAGCAGATACATCGTCAATTCGTCAAGGCAGGCTTTTTTCTCCGGCAGCCCGCAGAAGCGGTAGATCGTCTCCAGCAGCGCGGCCAGATGTTCGTCAAAATAGGTCTCGACCGGTTCTCCCGCGCGCATCTGCGTGTAGGCGACAAATTCGTTATCGGGGTAATTGTCATTGGAATAGAGTGCCTTTTTGACTGCTTTTACACGTTCGTCGGACTGCCCCGGCAGAATTTCGTATTCCGATTTTTCATAGCGCTCAAGCACATAGCGCGGGATCAGCACACGGTTGAAGGTCACGCCCTCGTATTCAAACGTGCTGCTGCCCAGCACCATCGGCTGCTTCATGGCGGTAAGGATCTGGTCTGTAAAGGCCTCCTGCGCGGCGAAAGCGGGCGCGCAGAGCGGCGCCAGCGCACACAGCGCCAGCACCAGCGCGAGCAATCGGCGGAAGATGGCGTGTTTCATGTGCGCCTCCTTTACTGCTGCGGCATCACGTCGTAGACGTTCTCTGTGCCGTCGGGATCCCGGTAGGTGTAGACGGTAAAGCCGTCATAATAAAGTTCACCGTCCTCGCCCGGGCCGAGGCAGGAGGAGGCGTAGCTGCTGTTGTCCGGCTCGCCGATGGCAGCGGTGAGAGACGAAATATCCTCGCCGATCATCTCCTGCGCTGTGGTGAGCGCGTCCTTCTTCGCTCCGCAGGCGCAGAGCGTCAGCGTAAGCGCCGCGGCAAGCACAATGAGAATCAATTTTTTCATAGGTATCCTCCTGTCAGAACTCGCTGTAGACGAACGCGACGCTCTGCGCGTCCATGCACAGCCAGACCAGAAAAATGGCCGCAGCCAGCAGTGCACAGGCAAGCGCCAGCGTATACCAATGGGAGAAGACAAGCGCTTCAAGCTGCTTCCCAAAATTCTGCAATCGCTTTGTCAACCGCAAGCCACCCCTTCCAGCCAAGGTGCATGGTGTCGCAGAGGAAATAGGACTCGTATTCATAGCCCGTCAAGTCCAGCAGCGTCACGTTTTCATATTCTGCGGCAATACGCCGCACGTTTTCATAGTAGGTCTGCCGCCGTTCGGCGGAAAAGCCTGTGTAATCGCTCCACGCGCCGTGCATTGGGACGTGGACGAACAGGATCTGCATCTGCTTTGCTTTGCAGATTGCAAATAGGCAGCGCAGATCGTCATATTCCGGGGAACTGTCATAGCTGACGGACGCGTCCTTCCCGGCCTGCTGCGCGAGCCTGCGGCCGATGTAGGTGTTGTAATAGCTGTCTTCCATACCGAATTCATTTCCGGCGGTCTGCTCCTCCGCCTGATGGACGGCGGACTGCTCTTCCACATCCCAATCGATCGCGCTGCTCTGCGCATTTTGCACGGTGGGCGCTTCGGCAATCACGCGGCGGGAACTTGTCATATCGCGCGTATCGAGAAGCCACTCGGAAATCGCGGCATACGGCGTCAGCAGCACTTCGAGCGCCGTCTGCCCCTTTGCAGCCGCGCGGGTCAGAAGTCCGGCTGCGGTCGTCTGCTGCAAAGAAGCGCCGTACTGCGCATTATACGCTTCGATCAGTTCCGCCACACGGCGGGCAAGATACTGCCGCTGCTCCGCCGGAATCGTCTTGTCGGACAGAAGCGTCAGCATCTGTTGCTCGGAGAAATTCGCCATAAACAGATCCGGCGCGATGCCGTCTTCGACATATGACTGCGGCGCCGTGATGAGCACGGCCTTTTTCCCCGTCAGGCTCTCACCCGACGCAGCGATGGCCATTGCATGCACCAGCGACTGGCACGAACCGCGCCCGATTAGGTCAACCTGAAAGCCGCAGCGCTTTCCGGCAAAAAAGTTGGCCGGATGGGTGCAGATCTGCGTCGTCTTGAGTTCGCTCGAGCCGAAGACGGGCAGCGTATCGTCCTGTGCAGCCGCCGTGCGGAGCAGATATTCGCCCGTGATCTTCTCCGGGGCCAGTGAATCGCCAAGGCTGTCCGGATAGTCCGGCATGGTCTTCTCCACGCCAAGCCGCACAAATCCCAGCGCCAGCACTGCCGCAAGCAGGCACAAAAGCGCCCTCAAAAAGAATTTTCGCATGGGTTCAGGCGAGCAGCGCCGCGATCTTGGCAGGCGTTGAAATTTCCTCGCGCGTCAGTTCTGCCACATCCAGCGTCTTTCCAAACTGCTCCAGCCGAACCAGAAGTTCAACCAGACCGAACGAGTCGAGAAGGCCTTCCTCAAACAATTCCGTTTCGGGCGTGATTTCACCCGCGTCCGCGCCGGTAATATCATTCAGCACCGCAATAATTTCTTCCAGCATGGTGAATTTCCTCCTAAATGAGTCTCCCAGAGAACAGCAGCAGGCCGAAGCTGAACAGATGGAAGGTTGCCAGCCGCAGCGCCCACGCTGCCTTCGGGTTTTTCTTGAGTGTTTTAAAGCCCTTGCACTGCGTGTCAAGCACGTCGTTCAGACACATCAGCGCGCCGTGATATGCGCCGTAGATCAGATAACCGGGTGTCAGTCCGTGCCATGCGCCCATGAGGAGCATCGTAAGCGCATAGCCGAGATACGAACTTGTGCGCCGCCCCTTGAACCATTTTCCGCGCAGCGCGGCCATGCAGAAGCGCGTATAGACATAATCGCGCAGATAGGTTGACAGCGAGATGTGCCAGCGCGACCAGAAATCCTTCATGTCAAGGCTCAGGAACGGCAGGTCAAAGTTGTCCGGCTGCTCGATTCCCAGCAGATACGCCGTGCCGACGGCCATGCGGCTATAGCCGGCAAAGTTGAAGAACATGAAAAACGTGTAGCCGTACATATAGGAAACAGTGGCCCAGAAGCCGTGCTCCGGCAGGCTGGACAGCCAAAATTTCCAGATGAGGTTGCCGATGACGAAATTATAGAACGCGCCCGTCATCAGCCGCCACAGGCCGTCCCGCAGCAGCGCGCGGTATTCCTCCCCTGTGCGCATTTTGTGAAGATCGGTCTCAAACCGCCGGTACCGGTCCAGCGGGCCGGAGGACACGGATGGGAAAAAGAGTACAAAATAACTGAGATCCAATAGGTTCAGTTCTGTGATGCGCCCGTCGTAGATATCGATCAGCGGCTGCACCGCACGGAACGACAGATAACTGAGGCCCAGCATCGAAAGCGCCCGCAGGGGTTCGACCCACAAAGACAGCTTGACCAGCAGCAGCGGCAGCAGGCTCAAAGCGACCGCCAGATGAAAGACCCATGCCTTCTTTGCCCGCTTTCGCAGGTACAGATACCAGAAGGTCAGCGCTGTCTGCCAGACCCAGAACGCCGCAAGAAGCAAAAGCGCGTGCGGCGTGCGGAAAATGGCCAGCAGCATGACTGCGCAGACGAGCATGCCGCACACGCGCAGCTGCTTTCCCTTTAGACCGCATATAACCACAGGGAGCAGCACAAGCAGAAGCAGCAGAAAATAATCAAGACCGCCGAATGGGTTCATGTGCGCCCTCCTGTCGTGCCGGACGCAAGCTGTGCGGCAAGCTGTTTTTTATCGATCTTACCGTTGGTGTTCAGCGGGAAGCTTTCAACGGCAAGAATTTTTCGCGGGATCATATAGGACGGCAGGCAGTCTGCCAGCGCAGCTTTGATGCGCCGGGCACGCTGCAAAGCGCCTTCGCCGTCCGGCTTTTCCAGCAGGACGAATGCCGTCAGCGCCGCCACGCGTCCGTCCTGCAAAACAGGCAGAACAGCGGCGCGGGCAATGTTTGGCAGCTTGACGAGGTTGTTCTCCACGTCCTCCAACTCGACCCGGAAGCCGTTGAGTTTGATCTGCCCGTCCAGACGGCCCAGATAATAGAGCATGCCGTCCTCCATACGGCACAGATCGCCTGTGCGGTAGCCGCGCAGACCGCCCTCCGTGCGGAAAAACAGGGCCTTGTTCAACTCGGAGCGTCCAAGATACCCGGGGCTGACAGCCTCGCCGATCACCAGGAGTTCGCCCGGTTCACCATCCGGTAATGCGCGGCCCTGTTCGTCGGCAATGATTGCCTGCACATTTTCAAAGGGCCTGCCGATGGGAAGCGGCGCATCCGCGTCCAGCATGGCCTGCGTGATCTCTGTGCCCGTCACAAGAACTGTCGTCTCCGTCGGCCCATAGGCGTTCACGACCGGCACGCCTGGGAATCTTCGCAGCAGTTCCGCCGCCAGTTTTTTTGTCAGTACCTCGCCGCAGAACAGGAACTGCCGCACCTGCGGCAGAAGTTCCGCACAGAATTGCTCAGAATGAATGCAGAACTCCGCAAGAGACGGCGTGGACACCCATGCGTCCGGCCTTGCCTCGCGCAGAAGCTGAAAAAGCGCCTGCGGGCTTTCCAGCGTCTGCCGGTCTGCCGTCCAGAGTGTCATGCCCCGGCTGAGCGCCTCGTAAAGCGCGCAGACGGAGACATCGAACGAATAGGAAATTTCATTGAGAAACGCGCCGCCCTCCGGCAGCCGCGCAAACCACGGTTTTACGCCTGTGTGGAATGCGGCAAGATTGCCCGCTGTGATCTGCACGCCCTTGGGTGTCCCGGTCGAGCCGGAGGTGAAGAGCAGATAAGCCGTCTGCTCCGGTCGGATCCAGCCGGAGTGCGGCGCGGGCAGTGCAGGCTGCGCAAGAATCTGCGCGAGATCCTCTTCGCAGAGCGTATGCTCCGCCGAAAGACCGGAGGCGCGCAGATCGACCAGCACGGACGGCTGCGCGTCATGCAGAATCTGCGCGGCGCGGTCTGTCGGATACGTCGTATCGACAGGAATATAGCCGCGCCCGGCCTTGAGCGCGCCGAACATGCAGGCGGGAATGGCCGACTGCTTGTGGCCGTAGATCATGACCGGCCTGCCGTCGCTTGGCAGCGTGCGGCGAAGGTACGCCGCAAACGCATCCGCCATGCGGTTCAGCGCGGAAAAGCTTACCTTCTCATCATGATAGCGGATCGCAATGCGGTCCGTTTCTGCATAGTGCTCCAAAGCTTCCAGAATAAACATGCGTATGTATCCTCAATCATCCGTTGCGTCCCACTGGTGCGTCAGCGCCATGCGCGCGTCGTCGGCCATAAAATAATCGCGCGGGTTTTCCGCAAAATGTCCGCCGTACAGCGGGTCAAACCAGCATGCCGTCCCGTTCACGACCGCGCGTACCCACGCATGGTCAACCGGCTCTGGAGCGTCCGCACGCAGGAACGTGCCCTGCACGATCTGTGCTTCGCAGCCCATGCGCCGTAGCAGGACTGCTGTCAGCGCGGCCTGCGCGTCGCAGTTGCCCTTGCGCTTTTGCAGCAGTTCCAGCGCAAGTGAATTGGTCAGTTCGTCCGTAAACCCGCCGGAGGTATCGGCCAGCGTAGCGCGGTAGGTAATGCCGGTGCAGAGGAAATCATAGACCGTGCCGAGATTTGCAACAAGGTCGGCCTTCGGGTCGCATAACTCCTGCAAAAGCGCAAGAACCGCCTCGTCGAGTTCCGCATTTCCGGTTGCCTGACCGGCGGGCGTATATGGCTTGGCCGCACAAGCGGCGCAGCCAAGTGCCATCACTGCCGCCAGAAGCAGCAAAATAAGCTTTTTCATGGCATCATTCCGCACGGTGCGCGCTCGTCAGCCCGATAGCGCAGACCGTATCGCCGTCTAATTCAAAATACAGCGACGCGGGAATGGTCAGACTGTCCTGTGCGGCCAGCGCGTAGGTCATGGTGCTTCCAGCCTGCGTATACTCCGTTCCATATGCGGCCTCTACGTCTTTCCGGCTTGCGCCGATTCCGACGCCCTGCGCAGTCTGCACGTCTGCGGTGCAGTAGAGTTCCAGCAGACGGTCGGCATCGCCGTCGGGGTAGGTATAGAGAATTCGGTCGGAATAAGCATAGGTCTTGTCCATCCCCGTGTAGACGCAGGAGACAGCCTCGGAATAGGTATAATCTGTCCCGAACGCGTCAAGCAGCGCAGAAACGGACGTATCGGGCCGTACCGCAGTTCCACCCACGGTCAAGGTCAAATCAACCTCGGAAATTGTTTTTTTGCCGCAGCTGCCGAGCAGTGCGCACAGCAGCAGAGCGGTCAGAAGCAGACAGATTGTTTTTTTCATACCGCCCGTCCTCATTCCGCGTCAACGACCGTCTCAACGCCGTTTTCAAGATAGGTAAAGACGGTCACGCCGTCATAGATCCAGATCCCGTCGTCGCCCGGGCCGGAGCAGGAAGCCTCATATAGCTTCTGCTGCGGCTCGCCGAGCGCGTCCAGCAAAAGCTGCGCGTCCTGATCGACAAAGCTGAGCGCCGTCTCCAGTACGCTGGGCGTTTCCGCGTCCTCCGTCAGCGCCGGTTCTTCTGCTTCCGGCTCTGCAGGTTCCTCCGCTTCCGCAGGTGTCTGCACCTCGGGTGCGGGCTCCGGTTCCTGTGCAGGCTGCTCGTCAGCAACGGGGGATACCTCCTGTACAGGGGGCTGCGCAGGCTCCGGCTTTTCGCCGCAGGCGGTCAGGACTGCCGCTGCAGCCAGCAGCAGGCAGATCAGCAGCATACTCGTAAGCTTCTTTTTCACAGTTCTTTCTCTCTCCTTCTGCGCGGCCGTCAGTGCTTCAGATAGCGGGCGGGCGCGGATTCATATGTCACCTGCCAGGCGCTGTGCGTCTCGTTGCTGATGCCGGCGCGCAGGTTATAGTTTTCGATCTGCGGGTCAAAGAGGAAAGTCTCGCCGTCCAGTTCGATCTCGACCCAGCCGTGTGCGATGGGGTACCAGTTCCAGCTGTAGCCGCATTCGCCGACAATGGGCGAGGCCAGATAGCCGAGCTTTCTTGCAAGCAAACAGAACACGGCGGCGAAGTTATAGCAGTCGCCCTTGCCGGTCGAAAGGATCTTGTCGGCAAATTCCAGCTGCTTGTCGTATGGGATTGTCTTGACCTCCGGACCGTAGGCTGGGTTCCGTCCAAGATACCGCAGCGCCCGGACAGCCTCATAGCAGGCATGCAGGCATTCTTCCTGTGTCATGTCCTCTGTGGTGCAGGCGGCGATGAAGTCGTCCAGCTTTGCGTCCAATTCCGTGTTTCCGGTCGTGTAGAAGCCATTTTCATCGTATAAGTACTCACCGAAAACGCCGTTCCGGCGCAGAAGGCCGTCCGCCCGGACGAAGACAGCGTGTCCTTCGAGATAATGCGGGGCATAGTCGGCTAAAATCCGGCCCGATTCGTCGCAGCGGTAATAGCGGCGGTTCTGCTCATCCAGGAAGCCCGTTCCGCGTACGACGCGGCCATCGGCGTCTACAAAGAACCCGCTCGTACCGGACAGATGGATGCCCGGCGTAAACGAAAGCGCATCCAGCGCGTCCGCACGGTAATGCTCCTGCTCATCTGCATCGTCCAGATAATAGTCATGCGGCAGAACGGCCTCGACCAGATCGGAATAGTCTGCCCGATCCTCCGGCACGTCCAGCAGCAGCGAACGGTGGACACCGTTAATCGCTTCCGTGTCCGGTTCCCGGCCCAGTGCGCGGTTGACCAGCACCGCCGCCTGTGCGCGCGTGATCGGGGCAGGCGCAGGCACATCTTCTGCCTGCGCGCCATCCGGCATCAGCGCCTGCGCAGCCTGTAAAAGAGCGGGTGAAGCGGACTGCTCCGTCTGGCCGAGCGCGGACAGAAGCGCCGTCAGGAACGTGTCCGGCATGACGGATGCACTGGGGAAGAAGCATGTTTGTCCCTCCTCCTGCGGCAGATATCCGCCCATGGTGCTGACCGCCTCATAATACCAATACTCCGGCAGGACATCATCATATTGTGCAGGCTCTGCGCTGCGGGGCGCGTCCTGCGTCAGATTGTACAGAAGCTGCGCGCAATCCGCGCGGCGCAGCGGCTCGTCCGGCCGGAAAAAGCCGTCAGACGCGGCCATATAATTCTGATGAACGTGATACTCCGGCTCCGGTTCCGGTTCAGGCTCCGGCGAGGACATCGCCTGTACCACCGGCTCCTGCATGCCCAAAGCCTCCGGCTCCGCTGCACTCTGGCAGCCGCATAAAATTGTGCACAAAAACACGCACAGCAGCGCGGCCCATACGCCTCTTTGCATTCGTCCGCCAGGACGGGGATTCATTCTCGTCCGTTTCTCCATTTCTCCAACTACCCGTCTTTTTTAGTTTCATGCACGCTCTGCATGGTGGAAACATCAAAAACTGGTATAAATTATACACTAATATCCATTATAATCTATCCCACCGTCAAATGCAAGACGGCAGGAGGTGGAATTGTGCAAATCATGGCAGCCCGGCGCGGCATAAACGAATCCCCCGCCTCACGGCGGGGGATTTTCTGCTATTTACAGGTGCAGCACGCGGTCACGGATTTCCTGCGTCCGGCCCTGGTTCCAATACTGGGTGCCAATGTAGCCGCAGGTGCGGCGGGCGACGTTCATCTTGGACTGGTCGGTGTTGCCGCATTGCGGGCAGACCCAGATCAGCTTGCCGTCCGCGTCTTCCTTGATTTCAATCTCGCCGTCAAAGCCGCAGACCTGACAGTAATCAGACTTCGTGTTGAGTTCGGCGTACATGATGTGGTCATAGATAAATTTCATGACCTCCAGCACAGCGTCGAGGTTCTGCTGCATGTTCGGGACCTCGACATAGCTGATCGCGCCGCCGGGCGAGAGAGCCTGGAACTGCGACTCAAAGGCCAGCTTGTCAAAGGCGTTGATATGTTCGGTCACATGGATGTGATAGGAATTTGTAATATAGTTCTTATCCGTGATGCCCGGAACGATGCCGAAGCGCTTCTGCAGACATTTGGCGAATTTATATGTCGTGGACTCCAGCGGCGTACCGTAGAGCGAGAAATCGATGTCCGTCTCGGCCTTCCACTTGGCGCACGCGTCGTTGAGGTGGTGCATGATATCGAGTGCGAACGGCGTCGCGGCCGGGTCGGTGTGGGACTTGCCGGTCATGTACTTGACGCACTCATAAAGCCCCGCGTAGCCGAGAGAGATGGTCGAATAGCCGCCGTAGAGCAGCTTGTCGATGGGCTCACCCTTTTTGAGCCGGGCCAGCGCGCCATACTGCCAGAGAATCGGCGCAGCGTCGGAAAGCGTACCCTTGAGCCGGTTGTGGCGGCACATGAGCGCACGGTAGCACAGGTCAAGCCGGTCGTCAAAAATTTTCCAGAACTTATCCAGTCCGCCGCCGGACGACAGCGCGATATCAACCAGATTGATCGTCACGACGCCCTGATTGAAGCGGCCGTAATACTTGGGCTTGCCCGGTTCATAATTGCCGGCGTTTGCGACATTGTTCCAGCCGGTGCCGGAGCGGTCGGGCGTCAGGAAGCTGCGGCAGCCCATGCAGGTGTACACGTCGCCGTGGCCCGGCGTTTCGCCCTTGGAAAGCTTGAGTTCGCGCATCTTTTTTTCCGAGATGTAATCCGGAACCATCCGCTTGGCCGTGCAGCGCGCGGCCAGCTTCGTCAGTTCCCAATAGGGGCTGTCTTCCGTAATATTGTCCTCTTCGAGCACATAGATGAGCTTCGGGAAGGCCGGAGTGATCCACACGCCCTTTTCGTTCTTGACGCCCTCAATGCGCTGGCGGAGTGTTTCTTCGATGATGATGGCAAGGTCTTTGCGCTCCTGCTCCGTTCTGGCCTCGCCGAGATACATGAAGACGGTGATGAACGGGGCCTGCCCGTTGGTGGTCATGAGCGTGACAACCTGATACTGGATGGTCTGGACGCCACGGCGGATCTCGTCGCGCAGGCGTGTCTCAACGACGTTGGTGATGGTTTCTTCCGAGGGCTGCACACCGAAGGACTTGATCTCCTCGAGCACGGAGCGGCGGATCTTCTGCCGGGAAATATCGACGAACGGAGCCAGATGTGTCAGGGAAATGGACTGGCCGCCATACTGGTTCGAGGCGATCTGCGCGATGATTTGGGTTGCAATGTTGCAGGCCGTGGAGAAGCTGTGCGGCTTTTCAATCAGCGTGCCGGAAATGACTGTACCGTTCTGGAGCATGTCCTCCAGATTGACCAGATCGCAGTTGTGCATGTGCTGGGCGAAATAATCCGCGTCGTGGAAGTGGATGATGCCCTCGTTGTGCGCGTCAACGATGTCCTGCGGCAGCAGCACGCGGGCCGTCAGATCCTTCGACACCTCGCCCGCCATATAGTCGCGCTGGACGGCGTTGACGGTGGGGTTTTTGTTGGAGTTCTCCTGCTTGACCTCCTCGTTGTTCGACTCGATCAGGGACAGGATCTTCTCGTCCGTCGTGTTGGACTTGCGCACAAGCGTGCGGGTATAGCGGTATGTAATATAGTTCTTGGCAACCTCAAATGCGCCGTGGGCCATGATCTGATTTTCGACCAGATCCTGAATTTCCTCGACGGACAGCGCGCGGTTCATGGACAGGCAGTTGTTTTCCACGCTCTCGGCGATGCGGCGGATCTGCATCGGCGTCAGCCGTTCGTCCTCCGAGACGACGTTGTTAGCCTTGGTTACGGCTGCGATGATCTTGACGATATCGAACGTTGCTTCCGAGCCGTTGCGTTTGATGATCTTCATGCTGGTTCCTCACTTTCTATTTGTACGCGCGTAAAAAAACGCGCGGGGACAGGCTTTGCGTGCAGCACATCCCGTGCGGTGCAGTCATAACTATACTGGATATTGTGTCCGATGTCAAGAGCCTGTCTCTATATTTTGTGGATATCGAAAACAAATAATACCGTGAAACACAAGATATTGTGTTTCACGGTATCTGCACATATAAAATCTCTGATACTGCTGCGTCTACTGGTTCTCCCGGTATCTGGCGAGGAACTGTCTTGTGCGCTCGGCCTGCGGGTTTTCAATCACATCGCGCGCCGGGCCCTGCTCGACGATCACGCCGCCGTCCATGAAGATCACGCGGCCTGCGACATCGCGGGCAAACGCCATTTCGTGTGTGACGATGATCATCGTCATGTGCTGCTCGGAAAGCGAGCGGATGACCTTCAAAACCTCCCCGGTCAACTCGGGGTCGAGCGCCGAGGTCGGCTCATCAAAGCAGAGAATATCCGGCTGCAAGGCCAGCGCCCGCGCGATGGCCACACGCTGCTGCTGACCGCCGGAAAGCTGATGCGGATAGAGATCCATCTTTTCCTTCAGCCCGACCTGCGTCAAAAGTTCCTCTGCACGGGCGGCAATCTGTGCGTGGACCTGTTTTTTTCGCGTTTTGTAATCCGGCTGCTCCTTTGCCAGCAGTTCGCTTGCCAGCATGACATTCTGCCGGGCCGTATACTGCGGGAACAAGTTGAAATTCTGGAACACGAGGCCGAAGTGCAGCCGCTTGCGGCGGATTTCGCGCTCCTTCTGCGTATTGGGGTCGGCGTCGTCGAAGAGCGTCTTGCCGTTCACCACGATCTGTCCCTCGTCGGGAACGGTCAGAAAATTGAGGCACCGCAGCAGCGTCGTTTTGCCGCTGCCGGACGAGCCGATAATGGCGACCGTCTCGCCCTTTTCGAGCGAGAAATCGACGCCCTTCAGGACGACGGTATCCTTGTCGAAGCTTTTTTTCAGGTTTCTGACTTCCAGAACAGACATACTGCCGCCTCCTTACGCCTTGAAATAGTCCAGCCTTTTCTCCAGCGCGTCAAGCAGCAGCTGCAAAACGCCGGAGAACAGCAGATAATAAATGCCAGTGAAGAACAGGGGCCAGATTGCGCCGGAAATGCCCTGCGAGCCCTTTAAAAATGCCTGACCGGCCCAGATAATCTCCTGCAGGGCGATGATGCGGGACAGGGATGTATCCTTGACCAGTGTGATGATCTCGTTGGACATGGGCGGCACGATGCGCTTGACCATCTGCAGAAGCGTGACCTTGAAGAAAATCTGCGTATTCGTCATGCCGAGCACCTGCCCGGCCTCCTGCTGGCCCTTGGGGACGCCCTGGATGCCGCCGCGGAAAATCTCGGAGAAATAGCACGCGTAATTGAAAATAAACGCGATAGAGGATGCGAGGAAGCGCCCAGCCTCGCCGCCGCCCCAGATGTTTTTGCCCATCACAAGGCCGGGGAAATAATAAAACACCAGCAGCTGCAGCATCAGCGGCGTGCCGCGCACGACCCAAATGATAAAGCGCACGATGATCCGGAGGGGCTTGAAGTCCACATAGCACCAGATCTGGAACCGCTGCCACCATGTCAGTTTCGTGTTTTTGGGCAGATTTTTAAGATGCGGGCGCAGAAAGCCGAGCGGAGCCCAGCTGCTCATAGAGCCGAAGGAAATGATCAGGCCCAGCGGGATCGCGCCGATGAGCGTCACGAAAAACAGCTTGAGCGTCTGTAAAAAGCCAATATTCAGCGCCTGAAATACAATGGGGAACTGTTCGGAAAATGTCGTCATGGTATGTACCGCCTGTCGTTATTCTGGACACGGCGGTTTCCCCGGCGGATCTGCCGCCGGGGAAACCGTTGTCTATCTTACTGGAAAAGGAGTGCTGTGTCAATCACTTCTGTTCGATGACGGCAGCCTGTACGCCGTAAGTCTCTGCGATCTTCAGTATGGAGCCGTCGGCATAGCTTGCTTTGAAGAAGTCATTCAGCTTCTGGACAAGGTCGGAACCCTTGCGGAAGCCGACGCCGTACTCTTCAGAGTTGAGGCCGCAGGTGTAGGTGAGGTTCGCGTAGCCCGTGCCTTCGCCGACCATGGCAGCAGCCATGAGGGAGTCGATGACGGCGGCATCAGACGTACCGGCAGCCACCTCCATCAGCGCGTCAGACTGTGCGGAGACAGGCGTAACGCTGTAGCCGAGAGCGTTCAGTTCAGCTTCACCGGCGGAACCGGCTTCGGCGGCAAAGGTCAGATCCTTGACGGATTCGACGGTCTGATAGTCGGCGGCCTTATCAGCCGGGACGATCACAACCTGCGCGTTGTTGCAGTAGGCGTTGGAGCACGCCATGGCGCTTGTGACCTCGGACGTGAGCGTCATGCCGTTCCAGACGCAGTCGATGGTCTTGCTGTCAAGCTCCAGAACCTTGTTGTCCCAGACGATCTCGACGAATTCCACCTTGACGCCGAGGGAATCGGCAAAGGCCTTGGCCAGATCGGCGTCAAAGCCAATCCATTCGCCGGATTCGTTCTGGTAGTCCATCGGGGCAAAATCGGTAATGCCGACCACGAGCGTGCCCTTGTCCTGAATGTAGGCAAGATCGGATTCCTCGGCGGGTTTGGACGCACAGGCTGCCATGGACAGAACCATCAGCACAGCCAGCAGCAGAGCGGTCATCTTTTTCATTTTCTGTTCCTCCTGAAAGTATTGGATGGGGTGTCGCTTTGTTTATCGTGCTAATAATTTACCATACTGATTCGCTAATGTAAAGAATCAAAAATGCAAAAAGAAAAGCTGCCCGGAATCTGCGGAATTGTGAAAATTCGACAAGCAAGCTTTCTACACAGCGCACCGGGGCGGAGCGGCTCCGCAGCAGGAGGCGGCAGCTTTTATTTAAAAGTCGATGCCGGTCACATCCGTAACGCTTCTTTGCTGCGAACGGCTTGTGACCGGCATGGATTTCTACAAACTGTATGTCCGGAAGCGTGTCATGCTTCCTCACGGTACGCCTTCAATCCGGCGCGGCCTTCTTCGGTGACGGGCTTGAGCCAGCGCATGGACTTAAAATGGATCAGGCACAAAATGCTCTTCGGAATATCCTCGCCCAGATACGCGAGAATCACGACGCCGAGGAACGACAGGTGCAGCACCCGCGCGCTCAGCAGTGCCAGCGGGATGGCGACGACCCAGAGACTTGCAAGGTCGAAGATCATGCCTGTCAGCGTATCGCCGCCGGAGCGGAACACGCCTACGACCTGCACATAGGAGATATTGCGGAAGCAGTATTCCAGCGAACAGAAGATCGTCACGGCGTAGGCTGTCGAGATAGTCGTGGCCGAAAGATTGTCGCCCATGGCGAACAGGGAGACGAGCGGGTGCCGCGCGGCGATCATCGTCAGGCCCACAACAAGGCCCATCAGCGGCACCAGCACGGAAAAGCGCCGGGCGTCGGCTACGCCGCGCCGGATTTTGCCGCTGCCGATAGACTTGCCGACCATGATGACACAGGCGTTGCCGAGGCCGACATAGAACGCAAAAGCAAGTTCAGAAAACGTCTTGAAGATGGTCATGCCCGCATAATATTCATAGCCCATGTTGGCGTAAATGCGGTTAAGCGTGAGCATACCGAGTGCCCACAGACCTTCGTTCGACATGACGGGCAGCGCGCGGGCACAGAACTCACCCAGCTGCTTCCACGAAAACGTGAACAACTCCCGCACCGGACCCATCAGCAGGTTTTTCTCAAACGCTGAGAAAATCAGAATCAGCACCGGGCCCAGCCACGACGAAATGCACGTCGCAATGGCCGCACCCTCTACGCCGAGTTTCGGCAGGCCAAACGCACCGAAAATCAGACCATAATCTGCAAAAGCGTTGGCAATGGTCGTGACGATAGAGACATAGAGCGGCAGGCGGACGCGCTCTGTGCCGCGCAGGACGTTGGACAGCAGATATGTCAGTGCGACAGCAGGGTAGGAGAAACAGACGATGCGAAGATACCGGCAGCCCGTCTCTATGACGGCAGGCTCCTGATTGAACAGGCCGATGACCCATGCGGGCGCCGCCAGCGCGACGGCCAGAAAACAGAGCGAGACGAACATCGCCAGCATGAGTCCAATACCCATCACGCGCCGGATTCCCTTGAGATCCTTGACACCCCAATACTGCGAGATGAACACGCTCATGCCGGAGCAAAGGCCGAAGCCCAGAAGGCCGCACAGCCAGCCCCACTGAGCCGCCATACCGACGGCGGAGAGCGTCACGTCGCCCAGCTGTGATACCATCAGCGTGTCAACCAGCTGGAACGAACTTGTCAATACGTTTTGCAGCGCGACCGGGATCGCCAGCTTCACGGTCACGCGCCAGAAGGGCTTATCGCCCAGATAATCAGTTAGTTTCATAAGAAAAAATACTCCGGTAAAAAGACAAATAGGCAAAGATGTGGGGATGCTGCCTTACGGCAGTATCCCCACGAAGTTTTTCAGGTGGCGCAGGACACCTCGTCAGAAGAAAGCCTTTCGGAACGCATCCTTGCAAAGCAGGGATGCTGATCCTGTCGGCTTCCTTCTTCCGCTCCAAAACGCAAGCGAAACTCGCGTTTTGGCTTTGACGGAGTGCGTAGGGGCCGATGCCCACATCGGCCCGCGCAGAATGCACCGTTTTTACGGTAATCTGCGGCGAATTCGCAACTTCCCAACGGGCCGATGTGGGCATCGGCCCCTACAATAAACGAGGGAAGTGCATACAAAAGGGGCTTACGCCATACCAGCGGTGATGATGGCCATCTTGTAGACCTCGTCGGCATTGCAGCCGCGGGAGAGGTCGTTGATGGGGGCGTTCAGGCCCTGCAGGATGGGGCCGTAAGCCTCGAAGCCGCCGAGGCGCTGGGCAATCTTGTAGCCAATGTTGCCAGCCTCAATGCACGGGAAAATAAAGGTGTTGGCATAGCCTGCTACCTTGCTGCCGGGGAACTTCAGCTGGCCGACGACCGGGGAAACAGCCGCGTCAAACTGCATTTCGCCGTCGATTGCCAGTTCGGGCGCGAGCTTCTGCGCTTCGATGGTGGCATCGTGGCTGAGTTGGACCGTACCGCCCTTGCCGGAGCCCTTCGTCGAGAAGGACAGCAGCGCGACCTTCGGGTCGATGCCGAAGAACTCTGCCGTGCGGGCGGACTCGACTGCGACCTCAGCCAGCTTCTGTGCGGCCGTGAAGGTCACTTCGCCGGTTGCCTTGTCAACGGTATCCTGATAGTCGATGTTGATGGCGCAGTCGCCCATGCAGTACTTTTCGTCGTTGCCGTCCTTGTCCTTGCGGAAGAGGATGAAGGAAGAGGACACCAGATGCGCGCCTTTCTTCGTCTTGACCAGCTGCAGCGCCGGACGGACGGTATCGGCGGTGGAATAGGTCGCGCCGCCGAGCAGTGCGTCGGCCTTGCCCATCTTGACAAGCATGGTGCCGAAATAATTGCCCTTGGCGAGTGCCTTGCGGCAGTCTTCCTCAGACATCTTGCCCTTGCGCAGTTCGACCATCTTCTGAACCATTTCGTCCATGCCGGCATAGGTTGCCGGGTCGATGATCTCGGCCTTTGCAATGTCGAAGCCGCCCTTTTCTGCTGCGGCCTTAACCTCGTCAACATTGCCGATGAGAATGACGTTCATCAGATCGTCCTTGATAAGGCGGTCTGCCGCTTCGAGAATACGGGCGTCAGGGCCTTCGGTAAAGACGATGGTGCGGCGGGTTGCCTTCAATGCGTCGATCAGCTTTGTAAACATGGTATATTACCTCCATTATGCGGTTTTCCGCTGTTATCTAGCCTCCAGTATACAACGAAATCCAGCATAAAACAACACCTCAGGCAAAAAAATTCCGTCTATTTGGAACTGTGCACCGGGATGGTGATTTCGGTCACGAATTTTTCAGGGTCGCTGGTCAGGCCGTAGTCGATCATTGCGATCTCGCGGGAAAAGCCCGCCGGGGTCAGAGCGTGCGCATCGATGTACGCAAGCAGACGCGCATACGTTCCGGTGCTTGCAGATGGCTGCCCCGGAAGCGGACGCGCACGCACTGGCTCTGTTCCAGCTCTGTCACGTCGCCCTCGAACATGTCCTCCTGTTCAAGCGCGAGGAACATCCCGTCGTACTGCGAAAAATTTCCCGCCCGCAGATGTGCCTCCGACACGCTCACGCCGACCTTGCCAAGAAAAATCAGCGCCTCTGCCTGCCGCTGCGCAAGCTGGATGGTCGGCAGTTCCAACTCGCTGCAATCCGTGATGCGCAGCGTCTGGCCGATCCAGAACAGGCGGCAGGACTCGCTTTCAATCTGTTCGATCTGTCCCAACGGCGGTGCGCGCGTGGTCTTTTGCGCCTACAGACTGCGCGATGGATACCGTCGTGCCCATCGCAAGCCCCACGAGCATGACCGTCAGCATGTGCATCACCTGCGAGCCGACGGACACCGCCGTCGTCGCCTCCACGCCCGCGTACTGCCCGATGATAAACAGATCCGCCATGCCGTAGAGCGTCTGCAAAAAATAAGACAGCAGATACGGCAGCGAGAACCGCACGACATTTTTTAAAACGCTTCCTCTTGTCAGATCCAGTTCCATGATAACGGCCCCCTTTTGCCGCACATTATAAACGTTGCAGCTATTGCAAAGTCAAGCTTTTTTTGCAGAAAGGGTTTACTTTTTCCCGGTTATCACATATAATATGTGGCGTTTGCGCCGCTTCCCGGCGCGAGTATGTCTCAAACGAGGTGCGGTATGCAGCGCAGTCATCATTTTCACGGACAGATGTCCGATACCTTCCGCGCGGCGGTCTTCGTCACGCTCTCCGGCGGCTTTCAGGACGCCTATACCTACATCAGCCGCGGTCAGGTCTTCGCCAACGCGCAGACCGGCAACATCGTGCTTCTGAGCGCAGCGCTCCTGCGGGGCGACTGGGCCGTGTGCCTGAAATATCTCATTCCGATTTTGTCCTTCGTGCTCGGGACAATGGCGGCAGAATTCATCCATATCCGCTTCCGCAATTTCCGGCAGCTGCACTGGCGGCAGCTGGTGCTATTGCAGGAGATCGTGTTTCTGTGCGCCGTCGGCTTCCTGCCGCATACGCTCGACCCGCTGGCAAACGCGCTCGTCTCGTTCGTGTGTGCCATGCAGGTGCATACCTTCCATAAAATCCACGGCCATGTCTATGCCAGTACCATGTGCATCGGCAATCTCCGCTGTGCGGCGGAGGCGTTGGGCGAATATCTGCGCGGCCATAACCGCGCATCGCTCGACGCGGCAAAGACCTATTTCGGCGTCATTCTCGTCTTCGCCGCAGGCGCAGGCCTCGGCAGTCTCGTGACAGAGTTCACCGATATCCGCGCCATCTGGATCTGCTGCGGATTGCTGCTCATCAGCTTCATCCTCATGTTCATCCGCGACGACAGGGAAGCGTGAACGTGGGAGCCGTCTGAGGCAGAACCGTCAACCCCTTTGTAGGGGCGGACGCCTCTGTCTGCCCGTCAGAACGAGAGAATTTGGAAAAATTTAGGTGAATTTGCATGTAGCTGCCGCTTATGCTGTAGGGGTCGATGCCCACATCGACCCGGCAGATTGCACCGATTTTTCGGTAGTCTTCGGCGAATTCGTAACTTCCCAACGGGCCGATGTGTACCGGCAAGCGGCAGACCCACATCCGTAACGCTCCTTCGTCGCGAACGGCTGTGACCGGCATCGGCACCTACGAAGCTTATAAGTACAGCGCCAGAAGATTTGAGCTGTTTCAAATATCGCGGGAAAGATCCAAGAAAACCGAAGCGGTTTTCTTGGTCGGTTCAAGGAGGCCCGGGGGGAAATCGAAATCCCCCCGGGCTCGTTTTCTTTTGCCAGCGTTTTCTTTTGGAGAAGCAAAAGAAAATGCTGAACGGCAGCTGCAAATTTCTAAGATGAGTTCCTACATTGCGTCCCTGTTATTTCACCACCGCATCATACAGCAGATTCTTCGCAAACCCCGTCAGCTTTGCGACCTGTTTGACGGCGTCCTTGGTGGACAGGCCTTTCGCCATACGCGCGCGAACCAGTTCGAGCGCTGCTTCAAATGTGCAGCCCGCTTCCGGTTTTTCCTCTGCGCCGGCCACAACGAGCACAAACTCGCCGCGCGGCGGGTTTTCTTCGTAATATGCCGATGCCTCGCCCAGCGTCATACGGCGGACTTCCTCGTGCAGCTTCGTCAACTCCCGGCATAGGGAAATCCTTCTGTCTTCTCCGAACGCAGCGGTCAGATCGCGCAGCGTAGCGAGCAGCTTGTGCGGCGCTTCGTAGAAGATCATCGTCCGCGTCTCGTCCTTTAAGCCCGTCAGGTGTTCCTGACGGCTTTTTTTGTTGACGGACAGAAAACCCTCAAACGTAAACCGGCCAGTCGGAAGCCCCGAAATACTCAGCGCCGTCACCAGCGCGCACGGTCCCGGAATCGCGCAGACCGTTACGCCATTCTCCGCACACAGCCGAACTAAGTCCTCGCCGGGATCGGAGATGGCGGGGGAGCCCGCGTCTGTCACCAGCGCGCATGTTTCGCCTGCCAGCAGACGCACAAGGATTTTGCTGCCGCTTTCCGCCTTGTTGTGCTCGTGATAACTCACAAGGCTCTTTTTGATCTCCAGATGGTTCAGCAGCTTAAGGCTCACGCGCGTGTCCTCCGCCGCGATAAAGTCAGCCTCCGCCAGCGTTTGGGCGCAGCGAGGCGAAATATCGTTCAAATTGCCGATGGGTGTCGGCACAAGATATAGGATACCGGCCATATTCGGTTCACTCCTGTAGATGATAAATGCGCCGACCCTCGGCAGACAGGTCACCGGTCTGTGTGTATAAAATCAGATCCGGCTCATATTGCAGCCCCGGCCCTCCGCCGAGGCGGGATTCGATCAAAACAAGATTCACGGCGGTTTCTGCCCTGTGGCGGACAAAGCGGATGCGCTTTGGCTCCAGCCGCGCCGCGCGCAGCCCGGTCAGAAGATCGACCAGCCGTTCCGGCTTGTGTACCAGAAAAAAACGCCCGCCCCACCGCAGCGCCCGTGCCGCAGCCGCGCAAAGCGCGTCAAACGGGCAGCAGATCTCGCTTCTCGCGGCGCAGAGGCTGTCCTGTGCATGCAGATACCCGCTTTTCGGTGGGTAGTAGGGGGGATTGGACAGCACATAGTCGAAGGTTCCGGGCGCAATCTGCGCGTGTGCCTGCCGCAGATCGCCGCAGATAATGTGCATATGAGCGGAAAATCCGTTTTCTTCGGCATTTTCCTGCGCCTGCCGCGCGGCGGCCTCCTGAATTTCAATGCCGCTCACACGCAGCGTCTCATCTGCGCCCAGCAGCAGAAGCCCCAGCGTCCCGCACCCGCAGCCAAGATCAAGCACCCGGCCGCCGGGCCGTATCCGGCAGAAATCCGCCAGTACCATGGAGTCTGTGCTCACGCGGAACTGTGCATCCGAAATTTTCATCCGAATGCGGTCAAAGAGAAGTTCCTCCATATGCGCTCCAATCAAAAAGACAGGGGGTGCTGCATGCAGCACCCCCTCCTGTTTATGTGCTTATTCCTCAGAGATCGCGTCGTTGGGGCATTCTGCTGCGCAGGTACCGCAGTCCACGCACTGATCGGCGTCGATGACGTACTTGTCTTCGCCCTCGCTGATGCAGCCGATGGGACATGCGTCAGCGCAAGCGCCGCACTTTACACAGTTGTCATTGATTACGTGTGCCATTTGAAGCACCTCCATTTTCAAGGTAGCTTCATTCTATCATACTTTCCTGAAAATGCAATGAAAAAAGTGTAAATTCCTCGAACCGCCCGGATTTTTTCGTGAGTGTCGTATAAACGCCGCCTGCCGCGTCGAAACTCTCTTCCGACAGGAGGCGATCAAAGTGAAAAAACCGGCATACTCCGCGGCGCTGGACCGGGTGCTCTTCCGTGCGTCGCGTCTGGCACGCGAACTTGGCGGCGCGCAGACCGGGACAGAGCATCTGCTGCTTGCGCTTTCGCAGGAACGCATTTCTCAAACCGGACGCATTCTCTGTTACCAGGGCGCTGAGGGCAGGCTCCTGCGCTGCATGCTGCTGACGAAGCGGGAGCAGCCGGAACCGTCCGGGCGGCAGGGGTTTTCCGGTGCTGCCGCAAGGGCGCTCGACGGTGCTCGGCACGAAGCATTGCGACTTGGCGCGCCCCTCTGCCAGCCGGAGCATCTGCTGCTTTCTCTCATGCGTGACGACGCCTATGCAGCGGCGCAGGTGCTTTCGGAACTTGGCGTTGACTGCAACTGTGTATTTTCAGAAACATATGACCGCCTGCGCACCCTACATCCGGCGCAGGACGCGAAAGGACAATCGGAATTGAAGCTTTTGGAACTATACTGTGACAACATGATCGACCGGGCTCCGCAGATGGATCCCGTCGTCGGCCGCGAGACGGAACTTTCCCAGCTGATGCAGGTGCTCAGCCGCCGCAGCAAAAATAATCCCGCGCTTATCGGAGAGCCCGGCGTCGGCAAGACTGCTGTTGTTGAAGCGCTGGCGCAGCGCCTTGCCTGCGGCGATGTGCCGCAGGCGCTGCGCGGAAAAAAACTCTACTGCCTCAATATGGCGAATCTGCTTGCGGGCACGAAATACAGAGGCGAATTTGAAGAGCGTGTGCGCGATATTCTGCTCGAGATCCGCCGCTGCGGCAATGTCATCCTGTTTGTCGATGAGATGCACACCATCGTCGGCGCGGGTAGTGCCGAGGGAGCGATCGATGCGGCAAATTTGCTCAAGCCCGCCCTTGGTCGGGGAGAATTGCAGATGATCGGTGCGACGACGATGGAGGAATACCGCAAATTCATCGAAAAGGATGCTGCACTCGAGCGCCGTTTCCGCCCCGTGATCGTCCGGGAGCCGGATCGAAAAACAGCCTGCCGCATGCTCGAAGCGCTCCGCCCGGGACTGGAAGCGCACCACCGCATCCGCATCACGCAGGAGGCCATTGAGGCCGCCGTTGAATTTTCCAGCCGTTATCTAACCGACCGCTTTCTGCCGGACAAGGCACTGGATCTGCTCGACGAGGGTGCGGCGCACGTCTGGCTCGGCGGAGGAACTCCGGCGGAGGACGCCGAGCGCCAGCAGCAGCTGGAGCAGCGGCTCGAGCAGGCCGTGGCGAACGCACAGTATGAGCAGGCGGCAAAGCTTCGAGACGAACTGCGCACGCTTGTGCGCAGCCAGCTTGCGGCCCGCCGCGCCCAGCGCACTGTGAGTCTGACCCGGCAGGATGTCGCTGCCGTTGTTGCAGAGCGCACCGGTATCCCCGTCGGCAGGCTCCGGCAGTCCGACCGCGAACGACTGCTGTCCTTGCGTCAGACGCTTTCCCAGCGCATCATCGGCCAGCAGGCCGCCGTTGATGCTGTTTCCGCCGCCGTTCTGCGCGGCAGGACGGGACTTGCCGATGCTGGCCGCCCTGCTGCGTCATTCCTGCTCATCGGCCCGACTGGTGTCGGGAAAACGGAATTATGCAAACAAATTGCGCAGGTTGTTTACGGCAGTCAGGATGCGCTTATCCGTGTGGATATGTCGGAGTATATGGAGCCGAACAGCGTTTCGCGCCTGCTCGGCGCGCCTCCGGGCTACGTCGGCTACGACGCGGGTGGGACGCTTACGGAAAAGGTGCGCCGCCGCCCGTACTGCGTCGTCTTGTTCGACGAACTGGAAAAGGCACACCGCGATATCACCGGCATTCTTTTGCAGCTGCTCGGCGACGGTATTCTGACTGACAGCCTTGGCCGGACTGTCAGCTTCAAGAATACCATTGTCGTTATGACCTCAAATCTGACCGGGCCGCAGACCGGCAAACCTGGCCTCGGCTTCACGCCGGACTGCGCGGATATCCGTGCGCAAACCATTCTGCGGGAGGCATTTTCGCCAGAATTCTTGGGGCGAATCGACTGCATTGCGTCATTCCGTCCGCTTGCGGCGGAGGATCTTGCAAGGATCGCTGCGCTCCAGCTGCGGGAACTTGCCGAACGCCTGAAAAGGCAGAACGTTGCGCTGGAATTCGCGCCGGAACTGCCGGAGCACCTCGGCGCACTCTGTGCAAACGAACCCGGCGGGGCGCGCAGCCTGCGCCGCAGGCTTCAGACCGAGATCGAGGGCCCGGCGGCAGAACTGCTGCTGCGCGATCCATCTGTCCGAACGCTTCGCGTCGTCTGGCGGCAGGAGAGCGTGCAGGTGGAAGCACCGGAACGATGTTTCTAAAACATACGTTCAAAATTCGACTTTCGGGGATTTTTCACGAAAAACGTCGAAGAATCTCCGAAAAATTTTTTCAAAAAAGGGTTGCAATTTATGTAAACAGAACGTATTATATTATTGAAGTGGAGCAAAGTGGAGCGAAATTTCAGTAAAGTGGAGCAAAAGGAGGCGCGAGGGGATGTTCGGGAAGTATAAGCACTCTGTCGATGAAAAAGGACGTCTGTTCGTGCCGTCCAAGCTGCGCGACGAACTGGGAAGCACCTTCTATGTAACACTGGGCCTTGACCACTGTCTGTCCGTATATACTGAGGCGGGATGGAAGGCCATTGTCGATAAATATAACGCGCTGCCGATCGTACAGGCACGAAAAATGCGCTTTCTGTTTGCCAACGCCGCCAAATGTGAGCCCGATAAGCAGGGCCGCTTCCTTATCCCGGCCGAACTGCGCCAATACGCGGGTCTTTCCAGCGAGGTCACGTTCATCGGACAGGGCGGCCACGCGGAGATCTGGGACAGCGCGGCCTATGACGAACTGGAGCAGCAGACGCTGACGCCTGAAAATCTGGCGGCTGTCATGGAGGAACTTGGCTTCTGATGGAATTCGCACACCGCTCTGTGCTTTTGAACGAGTGCATAGACGCGCTGGCCATCAAGCCCGACGGGATCTATCTCGACGGGACGCTTGGCGGCGCGGGGCATTCACTGCAGATCTGCCGGAACCTCACCACCGGCAGACTCATCGGCGTTGACCGTGATCTGGTTGCGCTGGAGGCCGCAAAAAAGCGGCTGTACCGCCACGCAAAAAAAGTAACGCTGGTACACGATAATTTTGAAAACGTCGGCGCGATCCTCACCGCACTGGGACTTGACCGGATCGACGGCATGCTGTTCGATCTGGGCGTTTCTTCTCCGCAGCTTGACGACGCGGAGCGCGGCTTTTCCTATATGGCCGACGCGCCTTTGGATATGCGCATGGACCGCGACCAGTCTCTCACGGCCTATGAGATCGTCAACAACTGGCCGCGCGAGGAATTAAAATCCATTCTCTACGAGTACGGTGAGGAGCGCTACGCCCCGCAGATCGCCGCTGCCATTGAACGCGTGCGTACCGACCGGCCCATTGAAACAACGCTGGAGCTGGTCGATATCATCCGCTCGGCCATGCCGCCCAGCGCGCTTCGAGAAAAGCAGCATCCGGCCAAGCGCAGCTTTCAGGCCATCCGCATTGCCGTCAACGACGAACTCGGCGCAGTCCGGCAGGGCATGGAGGCCGCGATTGATCATTTGAAGCCCGGCGGTAGACTGGCTGTCATCACGTTCCATTCTCTCGAAGACCGCATTGTCAAAAATGTGTTTCAAGACGCGGCAAAGGGCTGTACCTGCCCGCCGTCGTTCCCGGTCTGTGTCTGTGGACACAAGCCGAAGATCAAAATCCTGACAAAAAAGCCCATCATCGCTACGCGCGAAGAGGTCGAAGAAAACCCCCGTTCGCGCAGCGCAAAGCTTCGTGTAGCTGAGCGCGTGTAACCCGGAAAGGAGTCCCGCCGTTATGGCGCAGTCCAATCGAAAATTCTATAGGGACAACGGCGCCGCCGCATATGACGTTTACGCGTGGAACGATCAGGCTGCTCGCCAGTATGACGATAATCGCGCCTATGAGCGCACCTTGCCCACTGAACTGCCGGACGAGCAGGTTCGTGAACAGCCGTATCGAAGAGTCAAGGCCAAAACCACTGTTGCACCGTTTACACTCGCAGGGATGTTGACAGTTGCCTGTCTCATGATTCTTGTGATCTTCGGCTATGTGCAGCTGTTCGAGGCCAGCAGCAATGTCTCACGTCTTGAAACGCAGCTTGCCAATCTCAAGGAGCAGCAGCTGATGCTCCAGAGTAAATATGACGCCAAGATCGACCTGACTGCCGCAGAGGAATACGCGGCCGAGATCGGCCTGACCAAGTGCCAGCCCGAGCAGATCGTCTATGTCAGCTTCTCCGGGACTGACCAGGCGGAGATTTACACCCAGCAGCGTACGAGCGTTTTCGGAGAAATTCTGGACGCCATGCAGCAGAGTATCCTCGGCCTTATCGAATATTTGCACCCCGCAGCAGCATAAGCTTGGACAGAACCTCCCAGTTGGAAATCCGGCCACACAGGGGCGGTCTTTGCGGACCGCTCCTTTTTTGAACAGAAAGGCAGTTTCATGGCAAAAAAGATCATCCGTCTGTCGCGCACAAAGGAGCAGAAGCAGGCAAACCGGGAGCGGAACGAACGCGCGAACCGAACAATTCTCGGCCGTACCCTGATCTTGATGATTCTGTGCGGCGTGATTGCATTTGTTCCGCTGATCGGAACGCTCTATCACCTCATGATCACCGAGCATGACTATTACAATGAAAAAGCGATCAAAAATCAGACCCGTTCGACGAACCTGACTGCTGCGCGCGGCGTGATCTACGATGCGAATATGAACGTTCTAGCCTCGTCATCGACTGTCGAGACGGTCTTTATCGACCCGAACGAGATCGCCGAGCAGATGAAAAAGCCTGAAAACAGCAATCTGCTTGACCAGATTGCACGCGGACTTGGCGAAATTCTGGACGTCGAGCCCAGCTTCGTCTATGAGCAGGCCGCCGATAAGCAGTACCGCTATAAGGTCATCAGCCGAAAAATTTCTGAGGAACTGGCCGACGAGGTGCGCGCGTTTATCAGCGAAAACAAAATCACCGGTGTCTATCTCGAAACAGATCTCAAGCGCTATTATCCCAATTCCTCTCTCGCCGCACAGGCGCTCGGCTTCGTTTCAAGCGACAACAACGGCTCAGAGGGGCTTGAGGCCTACTATAACGAGGAACTCTCCGGCACAGCCGGTAAGGTTGTTACCTCCAAGGGCAATTACGGCTCCGAGATGCTCTATACATATGAGAAATACTATGATGCGTCCGACGGCTGCAGCCTTGTCACGACCATTGATGCGACTGTGCAGGCATATGTGGAAAAAAATCTGCAGAACGCCATTGATAAATACGATATCAAGAACGGCGCATTCTGCATCGTCATGGATGTGAACACGGGCGAGATCAAGGCCATGGCCACGCTCGGCTCCTATGACCCTAACAACTATCTGGAGATCTACGACGACGCAGCGGCGGCTCTTCTCGAAAATGAACGCGACGCGGCGCTGTCCCTGCCGGAAACGTCCGATGCCTATAAGGCCGCCATCGATCAGTATAAGAACGATGTTGCGGCAGCCCGTATGGCCCAGTGGCGCAACCGCTGCGTATCCGACGGCTACGAGCCCGGCTCAACCTTCAAACTCATCACGCTGGCCTCCGCGCTCGATTCCGGCGCGGTCACGCTGAACGATTCGTTCTACTGCGGCGGTCAGGAAAAGTTTTCCGGCCGTGAGCAGATCCTCAACTGCTGGAAATCCGCTGGGCACGGTGCGCAGTCTACTGCGCAGGCGCTCGGAAATTCCTGCAACATCGCCTTCGGCCATATCGGCCTGCGCATGGGCGGCGACATGTTCTATGACTATCTCAAGTCCTTCGGCATCATGGAAAAGACCGGTGTCGATCTGCCTGGCGAGGCCAGCGGCCTGTTCTACGAGCGGAAATACCTGAACAACCCCGCCCAGTACGGCACGTCGTACCTCATCACGTCCTCCTTTGGTCAGAGTTTCCGCATCACGCCCGTGCAGCTCATCCGTTCTGTTGCAGCGATTGTCAACGGCGGCTATGTACTCGAACCCTATATTGTGAGCGAGGTGCTCGACGCTGACGGCAATACGGTCGAGCGAAACGAAAAGACGGTTCTGCGGCAGGTTATCAGCCAGCAGACGTCCGAAACGATGCGCGACCTCATGGAACGGGTCGTCACCGAGGGCACGGCTTCTGCCGCAAAAACCCCCGGCTACCGCGTCGGCGGCAAGACCGGCACGTCCGAAAAGCTGGACGAATACGACGAGGACGGCAATCAGGTCAAGGACAAAATTGTCTCCTTCATCGGTGTTGCACCCATTGACGACCCGCAGTACGCCGTTCTTGTTGCGCTTGATACGCCTGCGTATTCGCAAAACAGCGAAAAATACACCGTCCACGGCATGTATATTTCCGGCGGTCTGATGGCCGCGCCGACCGTCCGTGATATTTTTCTTGATATTCTTCCGTATCTCGGCGTAGAGCCGGATTATGATTCCGAAGATATTCGCGGCGTTAACTTCACAGTTCCGGATGTAATCGGCATGGACGAAGCCGAGGCGGGCAAGCTGCTCGCCGAAAAGACCATTACCTACCGCATTGTCGGCACCGGTTCGACCGTTACCGACCAGCTGCCGGCACCGGGCAGTCAGGTTCCCGGCAATTCGCAGATCATCCTCTACATGGGCGCGGAAAAGCAGCAGACGACTGTCGAGGTGCCGGATTTCATTGGCTGCTCCGTCGCAGATGTCAACTATCTGGCTGCAAACGCAGGGCTTTATGTGCAGGCCAAGGGCACCGACCGCACGGATGTGTATGTACTTGCAGCTTATCAGGACATTGAGCCCGGAACAGAGGTTGACAGAGGTACTACAATTACAGTAGAATTCTCTTCCACAGGCGCATCCGACTAAGGAGGACACTATGAAACTCAAAGAACTGCTGCATGGCCTTGACGTGCTGGAACTGCATGCGGATGAGACGCTGGATATTACCGGCGTTCACTACGATTCCCGGCAGGTAATGCGCGGAGGTCTGTTCGTTGCGATCTCCGGCTTTCAGACCGACGGCCACAAATATATTCCGAAGGCTGCAGAAAACGGCGCAGCCTGCATCGTCTGCGAGAAAAAGCCGGAGATGCAAATTCCCTATGTGCTGGTTTCTGATGCCCGCGCAGCGCTTGCAGTGCTCGGTGCGAACTGGTTTGGACATCCGGCAGACGATATGCGCGTCATCGGCATCACCGGCACGAACGGCAAAACGACCAGCACCTATCTTCTGAAGCATGTGCTGGAACAGACGCTTGGCGCGAAGGTCGGCCTCATCGGCACAATTCAGAACATGATCGGCGATGAGATCCTGCACACCGAACGTACTACGCCGGAATCCTTCGAGCTGCAGAAGCTTTTCGCCGACATGCGCGATGCGGGCTGTACACACGTCATTATGGAGGTTTCCTCCCACGCGCTGGTGCTCCACCGCGCCGACCAGATTCGATTCAGCGCAGCTGTCTTTACAAATCTGACGGAAGATCATCTCGATTTCCATAAAACGATGGACGCCTACTGCGATGCCAAGGCCATGCTTTTTCGCCGCTGCGAAACGGGCGCGGTCAATGTGGATGATGCCTACGCAAAGCGCATCATGGAGCAGGCGGACTGCCGGCTTCTGACCTATTCCGCGCAGGGAAACCCCGCCTCGCTCATGGCGGAGCACGTCGAATTGTTCTCTGACCGCGTGGAATTTGATGCGGTCTATCAGAACGAGCGGGCTTCTGTCACACTTGGCATTCCCGGCATTTTCAGCGTCTATAACGCGCTCGGTGTCATCGCCGCTGCGCTGGCGCTGAATATTCCGCTCCAAAAAATTGCAGACGCCCTGCGCACCGCGCAAAGCGTTAAGGGCAGAGTAGAGGTTGTTCCCACACCGGGGAAGGACTATACCGTCCTGATCGACTATTCCCATACGCCCGACAGCCTTGAAAATATTCTGAAAGCTGTGCGTGGCTTCTGCACAGGCCGTGTGATTGCAGTCTTCGGCTGCGGCGGCGACCGCGACCCCTATAAGCGCCCCGTTATGGGCAAAATTGCAGCAGAACTGTCTGACCTTGCAATCGTCACCTCAGATAATCCCCGGACGGAAGACCCCTATAAGATCCTCCGGCAGATTCTTGCCGGGATGCAGGATACCGAAACGCCGTATGAGGTCATCGAAAGCCGCGTCTCGGCCATTGGCCGGGCGATGGAACTGGCCCGGAAGAACGATGTAATCGTTCTGTGCGGCAAGGGACATGAAACGTATCAGGAGATCGGACACGAAAAGCACCATCTGGACGAGCGCGAGGTCGTTGCGTCGTATTTGGAGGCAAAGGCATGAAGAAACTGACACTGAAGCAGGCAGCGGAAGACTGCCATGGAACGCTTGCGCCCGAGCAGGCAGAGGCTGTGGTTACCGGCGTCCAGATTGACTCGCGCAGAGTAAAGCCCGGAGATCTTTTTATCGCTATCAAGGGCGAGAAGGTCGATGGACATGATTTTATCGACATGGCGGCCGGACTTGGTGCGAGCGCAGCGCTCGTAGAAAGGCCGGTCAGGGCCTCTATTCCGACCATTCTTGTGCCTGATACCGTCCGCGCTTACGGCGATCTCGCCGCAGCCCGCCGCGAGCGGATGGGCATAACTGTAATCGGCATCACCGGCAGCGTCGGCAAGACGACGACCAAGGAAATGACTGCCTGCATGCTCGAGCACACCTACCACACCGCTCGTACCGAGGGAAATCACAACAATAACATCGGCCTGCCCATGACCATTCTTGACATGCCGGACGATACCGAAACGGCTGTTCTGGAATTGGGCATGAACCACTTCGGAGAGATGGCCCGCCTGACCTCCATCGCAAAGCCCGATATCGCTGTTATCACCAACATCGGCACCATGCACATTGAGCATCTTGGTTCCCGCGAGGGCATTTTGCAGGCGAAACTCGAAATTTTCCGGGGTGTGCCGGAAAATGGAGTCGGCGTGTTCAACGGCGACGAGCCGCTTCTTTGGAACGTGCGCGCCGACGGCGGACATAAAAAATATTATTACGGCATTGAGAACCATGCCTGCGACGTGCTTGCAACTGACATTCAAGAACTTGACGACGGCATGCGCTTTGTCGTCAGCGGTTTCGGCCACCGTTTCGAGTTGTTCGTGCCGGTTCTGGGCCGCCATACGGTCTATAACACGCTGGCCGCCGTTACGGCAGCCCTGCTCCTGAAGGTCCCGCCCGAGACGATTCAGGCGCAGATCTCCAGCTTCCACAATACCGGCATGCGTCAGAAAATCTATGAGCGCGACGGCTTTACCATTATTGAGGACTGCTATAACGCGGGCCCGGAATCGACGGAGGCGGCGCTTGAGATCCTTGCGGGTTTCCGTTCGCGCACGAACGGCCGCTGCATTGCGGTGTTGGGCGATATGCTGGAACTTGGCAACCGTTCCGCCGCGGAGCATTACCGCATCGGCCGTATTGCGGCTACAAAGGCGGATGTACTTTACACCTATGGCATCAACGCCGAGCGCATGGTTTCCGGCGCAATCACCGGCGGCATGAAGCAGAAGCTGATCGAGCATTTCGACACGCATGAGGAACTGGCCCATATGCTCAAGATGCGTGCCCGTCCCGGCGATGTGATCTTATTCAAGGGCAGCCGCGGCATGCGGATGGAAAAGGCCCTTGCGCTGTTTTTCAAGGAAGAAGAGGAATAAAGAGAGTCTCGGAGGAATCCTGTATGGATGCAATGTTTTTTATCGTTCTGGGCGCGACGCTCGCTTCGTTTTTGCTGACGCTGCTGTTTGGCCGTTTTGTCATTCCCATGCTGTGCGCACTGCACGCTGGCCAGTCCATCCGTGAGGTCGGCCCGCAGTGGCATAACACCAAGGCTGGCACGCCGACCATGGGCGGCATCATGTTCATCGCTGCAATCATTCTGTGTACGGTTGGCTTCGGCTGGAAGAGCATGACGGAAAACCGCGACTATACGCATCTGTATGTGCTGGCCCTTGCGCTGTGCTACGGGCTTGTCGGCTTTGCGGATGATTTTGTCAAGGTCAAACTCAAGCGCAATCTCGGCCTGACCGCTATCCAGAAGTTCCTGCTGCAGCTTGTCGTGGCCGTCGTGTTCCTGTTTGTGCTGAAAAACAGCGGCGATTTGTCCTGCGACCTCTATATTCCGTTCTGGAATCTTGACCTTGAAATTCCGACGGCTGTCTATATGGTCTTTGCGGCTTTCGTCATTGTCGGCTGCGTCAACGCCGTCAACCTGACGGATGGTGTCGATGGCCTTTCCAGCAGCGTGACCATCCCGGTCATGGTCTTCTTTGCCACGACCTCTTATATCTATGGCCGCACGACGCTGGCGCTGCTTCCCGCGACCGTTGCGGGCGGCCTTGCAGGCTTCCTCTGCTATAACTTCCATCCTGCCAAGGTTTTCATGGGCGACACCGGTTCGCTGTTCCTCGGCGGTATGGTCTGCGGCATGGCCTTTGCGCTCGATATGCCGCTGATTCTGATTCTCGTCGGCATCATCTATCTCTGTGAGACGCTTTCCGTCATTTTGCAGGTCACCTATTTCAAGCTGACCCATGGCAAGCGCATTTTCAAAATGACTCCTATCCACCACCACTTTGAACTGTGCGGCTGGAAAGAGGAAAAAATCGTCTTCGTCTTCACCGCGATCACGCTTATCATGTGCGTGCTGGCGTATCTCGGCGTTATGAACCGGTATTAAGATACCGCAGCTTGAAAGGAGCGACCCCCTATGGCAAGCCGTTCGGACGGCATAACACGGCTGTATGAAGTCCCGCAGGTTCCCGAGTCGGAGCGTCTGCCGCAGCCGCCCAAAACAAAGGACAAGGTGCTGCTCGACGAGCGCGGCCTGCTCGATCTGCCGTTTCTGGCACTGACGGTGCTGCTTGTGCTGATCGGTGTTGTCATGGTTTTCTCGGCCTCCTACGCCCGCGCGTATTATCTGAAAGGCAATTCTACCTATTACTTCGCCCGGCAGGCGATCTTTGCCGTCGCCGGTATCGGCGGCATGCTGTTTGTCAGCCGCTTGAACTATCAGCTGTGGCGAAGCGCGTCGTTTATTATTCTTGGTGTTTCCGTTGTGTTTCTGATGCTCGTGCCGATCATCGGCTCGACGGCCAACGGTGCGAAGCGCTGGATCGAGGTTGCGGGTATCCGCTTCCAGCCCTCGGAACTTGCAAAAATCGCCATTATCATGACCTTCTCCGCCATGATCTCGACCACTCGTGATAAAATGCGCACCTTCCGCTACGGCATTGCACCCTTCGGCGCAATCATGATCGTCCTATGCGGCCTTGTCGCGCTGGAACGCCATTTTTCCTGCATCCTTATTATGCTGCTTCTCGCAGCAGCCATGCTGTTTCTGGGCGGCGTGCAGATCAAATGGTTTGCCCTCGGTGGTGTGGCGGTTGCTGTGTTCATGGTGATCTACCTCAAAACGCAGGGCTACGCCGGAAGCCGCATCACAGCCTGGCGCGATCCTGCTTCAGACCCGACGGACAACGGCTATCAGATTCTGCAGTCGCTCTATGCCATCGGCTCCGGCGGCCTGATGGGCCTCGGCCTCGGCAAAAGCCGACAGAAGTACCTGTATCTGCCCGAGGAACATAACGACTATATTTTCCCCATTCTCTGTGAGGAACTCGGTTTTGTCGGGGCCGTCGTCGTGATTTTGCTGTTTGTTCTGCTGATCGTGCGCGGCTATTATATCGCCATGCACGCGCGCGACCGTTTCGGTGCGCTGCTTGCCGCCGGTATTTCCACGCATATTGCGCTTCAGACCTTCCTCAATATCGGTGTCGTGACCAACTTCCTGCCCGCTACCGGCATCTCGCTTCCGTTCTTCTCCTACGGCGGCACGGCGCTTCTGATGCAGCTGTTTGAAGCCGGCATTGTCCTCGCCGTTTCCCGGCAGAATGACAATAAGCTTCTGTAAGGGAGGGAAGCGAATGAATATCGTCTTTACCTGCGGCGGCACGGGCGGGCATATTTATCCCGCTATTGCAGTTGCCCGCATGTTTCGTGAGCGGCAGCCGGACTGCAAGATTCTCTTTATCGGCGCAGAGGACGGCATGGAGAACAAACTTGTCCCGCGTGAAGGATTCCGGCTGGAAACTGTGAAAATTTCCAACTATCAGCGCAAGCTGACCCCTGCTGCGGTCTGGCACAATCTCGTGACCGTGCAGCGCATGGCTGCGACGTTTTCAAAAACAAAGCGAATTCTAAAGGAGTTTCAGCCCGATGTGATCGTCGGTACTGGCGGCTACGCCAGCTTCCCGGCTCTGAAAATGGGCGCGAAGCTTGGCATTCCGACTTGCGTACACGAATCGAATGCCGTTCCGGGCCTGACGACAAAGCTTGTTGCGCGTACGGCCAGCCGTGTTATGGTGTCTTTCGAGTCCAGCCGGGAGCATTACCCGGAACCCGAAAAGGTCCTCCTGACCGGAACACCTGTGCGGGAGGAATTCCTCTTTGCCAAGCGGCAGGAGGCCCGGCAGGCGTTGGGCCTCGGCGAAGAGCCGCTCGTCGTCTCCTGCTGGGGCAGCCTCGGTGCACGGGAAATGAACAAAAAAATTGCCCAGTTTATGAAGTGCGAATGCGAGGAGAACACGCCTTTTCATCACATCCACGCGACCGGCTCGTTCGGCTGGCGTTGGATGCCGGAGTATGTCAAAGAACTGGGTGTTGACCTTGCTGCACATCCGCGCATTGACATGCGCGAGTACATCTATGACATGCCGCAGGTGCTGGCAGCGGCGGATCTGATCGTTTGCCGCGCAGGTGCGGCGACCATTGCCGAGGTCTGCGCCAGCGGAACGCCCTGCATCATGGTGCCGAGTCCGAACGTGACCGGCAACCATCAGGAAAAGAATGCCCGGGTGCTTGAACGCTCCGGCGCGGCCGCAGTCGTCCGCGAAGCCGACTGCGACGGGAAAAGCCTCTATGAGACGGCAAAAGCGATTCTTTCAGATGCCGGACGGATGCGCGCCATGCGTGCCAGCGCCCGGGATATGGCTGTGGTCGATGCAGCCGAGCGCATTTATCAGACCGCACTCGACCTTGCAAAGCACTGACACGCACACAGCACACAGCGCATAGGATGGGGAAAATTCCTGTGTTTTGGAGGAATGCCCATGCCAGCGCTGCTTGTGTCCAAATCGCCTCCGCTTTCTGGTGAGGTGACGATCCACGGAGCAAAAAACAGCGTCCTGCCCATTCTGGCCGCGACGCTTCTGTGCAGAACGCCGTGTGTTCTGCATAACTGTCCAGATATTCTCGACGTGACGCACGCGCTTGCCATCCTGTGCAGCCTCGGCTGTGCGGCCGAGCGGCGGGGCGCAAGCGTCTACATAGACCCGCGCGGCTGCGCCGGTCACTCCGTCCCGCCGGAACTGGCTGCATCCATGCGCGCGTCCAGCCTGTTTCTCGGCGCGCTGCTCGCAAGACAGGGCGAAGCGTCGTTGAGTCTGCCGGGCGGCTGTCCCATCGGGGCGAGGCCGGTGGACTATCATCTGCTTGCCTTCCGCGCGCTCGGCGCAGAGGTCACGGAGACGGACGATACCATTCACTGCCGCGCGCGAAGGCTGACCGGCGCAAAAATCACACTGCCTGGCCCCAGCGTCGGCGCAACAGAAAACGCTATGCTGGCTGCTGTCGGAGCAGAGGGTGTCACTGTGATTGAAAATGCTGCCTGTGAGCCGGAGATTGTCGATCTGGCTGGTTTTTTGACTGCCTGCGGCGCGGAGATCGCAGGCGCAGGCAAAGGCCGCGTGATTGTTGAGGGCAGCCTGCCGCTCACCGGTGCGACCTATACCATCCTTCCTGACCGCATTGAAACTGCGACGTTTCTTTGCGCCTGCGCCGCCTGCGGCGGCGCGCTGACGCTGCGCAGGACGGCCCCGCGTCTTGCTGAGCCGATTTTAAATTCGCTCACAGAAAGCGGCTGCCGGATTTCCTGCTCACATGACACAATTCAAATTTTCCGCGACAGCCCGCTGGCAACCTGCGGTCCGGTCGTTTCAAGACCGTATCCCGGCTTTCCAACCGACGCGATGCCGATGCTGCTCTCCGCGCAGCTGTGCGCAAGGGGACAAACGTCCTTTACCGAGACGATTTTTGAAAATCGCTTCGGCTATGTCAAAGAACTCAAGAAGCTTGGCGCGCGGCTGTATTCGGACGGAAACACCGTCTGTCTGAACGGAACGCCGCAGCTGCATGCTGCGCAGCTTTTCGCGGAGGATCTGCGCGGCGGCGCAGCGCTGGTGCTCGCGGCCATGCAGGCCGAGGGCGACAGTACCATTTTTGGAGTAAAACACATCGAACGGGGATATGATACTCTTGAGAACGCGCTGCAAAGCGTCGGCGCTCGCCTGAAAACAGTGGAAATCCCCAAAAAGATGTGATATACTTTGTATATTCTGAGCCTCCGAAGGAGAATGCAACATGCGCACGAAGCAAAGCAAAGCGAATAGGGAAGCGCGCGCCGCAGGCAAGGCCCGTCAGGTGCGCAGCAGCGCGCTTGGCAAACTCCTCATCATGCTCGCTGTCGTCGCCGCGATTGTCTTCGGTGTTGCAATCTTTTTCAAGGTCAATACCATTGAGGTGCAGGGTAACTCGGTCTATTCCGCCGACCAGATCATTGAAGCCTCGCAGATCCAGCAGGGTGATAACCTTCTGACAGTCAATAAAGCGCTGGCCGTCGGCAATATCAAGGCTGCGCTTCCGTATGTCGAGGATGTTTCCATCGCCCGCAGTCTGCCGGACGGCATCATCATTCAGGTGCGGGAAAGCGTCATTTCCTTTGCTGTCATGACGGATACGAACGCCTGCTGGCTCATCGGCCCCGGAGGCAAGGCGCTGGAGCGCATCGAACCTGCTGCCTTCAATGAAAATCCGCACATCAACGGCCTTCTCATTTCCAGTCCCACGGCAGGAGATTCTGTTTCCTCCCCCACGCCCACGGCGCTGGCTGCTGCGCTGGACGTGATGAAGGAATTGGACGGCACCGGCCTTCTGGAGCATATCCGTGTGATCGATGTCGAAAAGGAATACGACATGACGCTCTGGTATGACGACCGCTACGAGATTAAACTCGGCGGAACTGACGAAATGGCGTACAAGATCCGCTATCTTTGCTCCATTCTCGACCAACTCAGCGAATTTCAGGCTGGAACTATCGATTTGACGCAGGCCACGCAGAAAAGGGCTACCTTCCAGCCAGCAGCCTGAACCGAGGGCATGCAAACCATAAAATCCGCATTTTTTGCTGAATTTTTCCGCATTTTCTATTGACGCACATCCTTTTTCGAGATAGAATACAGTAGACATAATCTAAAACGATGCAGTTGTGGGCTGTGAGATATACAGGAGGAAGACAAATGGCAGATACAGCAGATAAGGTAGTCAAGATCAAAGTCATTGGCGTCGGCGGCGCCGGCAACAATGTTATCAACCGCATGATCGCGTCCGATGTCAAGGGCGTTGAGTTCGTTGCAGTCAATACGGATAAGCAGGACCTTGAAAAGTCCAAGTGCAAAAACAAAGTGCAGATCGGTGAAAAGCTGACCGGCGGCATGGGCGCAGGCTCTAAGCCGGATATCGGCCAGAAGTCCGCCGAGGAATCCAAAGCGCTCATTTCTCAGGTGCTCGAGGGCACCGACATGGTCTTCATCACCGCCGGTATGGGCGGCGGTACCGGAACAGGCGCTGCGCCGATTATTGCGCAGGTCGCGCACGACGCGGGCATCTTGACTGTCGCCGTCGTGACGAAGCCCTTCCGCTTTGAAGGTGCAAACCGTATGAAACAGGCCGAGGCCGGCATTGCCAACCTCACCGATAAGGTCGATTCCATGATTATCATCCCGAACGACCGCCTGAAATTCGTCACCGACCAGAAAATCACCTTCGCCAACGCATTCGGCATTGCCGACGATGTTCTGAAGCAGGCTGTCAGTTCCATCTCCGAACTCGTTGGCTACAGCGAGAACGTCATTATCAACCTCGACTTTGCCGACGTTTCCGCCATCATGCGCAACGCGGGTCAGGCACATATGGGCGTCGGTTCCGCCACAGGCCGCGACAAGGCCGAGCAGGCTGCGCAGGCTGCCGTCTCCAGTCCGCTGCTTGAGACGTCCATCAACGGTGCAACCGGTGTTCTCATCAACATTGCCGGTTCACACGACCTTGGCCTCGACGACGTCGAGACAGCTGCCAACATCGTCATGGAAGCTGCCAACCCCGATGCGAACATCATCTTTGGCGCCGCGTTTGACGACGAACTTCAGGATGAGATGCGCGTGACCGTTATCGCCACTGGCTTTGCCGAGAAGCGTCAGTCGCCCGCAAAGCCCATCGGCGCATTCTCCGCTGCGCAGGAGAAGACCAGTGCCAGCAAGAGCCAGGCACAGGAGGATATCGACGATATCGACGAGATCTTCAAGATCTTTAACCGCAACTAAAACGAAGCATTTTTGCCCGGCGCGTTTGAAAACGCGCCGGTTTTTCTGCGCACGCAGGGCAGACAAAATCGCGCCTCCGGCGGCCCACTCTGTTCCGTCTTGCCGGAAAAGAATAAGGAGAAGAGGCAGTACGAATTTGCTGAGACTCTGTGGGTATCAGTTTCAGCACGAACAGTGCGTGCTTACTCCGCTTCGCAGAAATCGGCTGCGCGCCTTTGCGTGTGTCGCAGCTGTAGGGCTGATTTCATGCACTTTGCCTGCCGCACCAGATGGTAGAATAGGGGAGATTGGTGAAACTGCCACTTGCTTTTTTCATAAAATCTGCTAAAATGTAGCGTGCTACCGAAAACGGTAGCACGCTACATTTTTGGAATATAGGAGGTTCCGATGAAGGACTGTTCTCAGAATCTCGGTCCGCGTCTGCGGCATCTCAGCAACCGCATCACGCAGTACATGGATCAGCAGTTCCTCGCGCTCGATCTGACGTCAACGCAGTCGTTTATCCTGCATTATCTGGTGCTGCACGAGGGCGAGCAGGTCTACCCCAAGGATATTGAAAAGCGTTTTCATCTGACGCATCCGACTGTCTCCGGCGTGCTTCAGCGGCTGGAGGCGAAGGATTTTGTCGTGCTTGAACCGGATCGGGCCGACCGGCGCTGCAAGCGTATCCGATTAACGGACCGCGCACGGCGCTGTGATGCCGCCGTTGGGCAGGCATTTGAAACGCTTGAATGCGTCATGTGTTCCGGCATGAGCAGTGAGGAGCAGCAGACGCTGCGCCGTCTGCTCGATCAGGCTGCAGAAAATCTGCGTACAACACAGGGAATGGAGGTATCCGAGGTATGATCAAACGTCTTTCTGCCTGCATCCGGGAATACAAAAAGCAGACCATTCTGACGCCGACCTGTATGGTGGGCGAGGTCGTCTGCGAATGCACCATCCCGCTGCTGACAGCCGATCTCATCAATTCTATCCAAAATGGCTGCGAGATGCAGACGATTCTGTTTTACGGCCTCAGGCTGTTTGTGATTGCGATGCTCTCATTGGGTTTTGGTTCGCTTTCCGGCTGGTTCGCGGCGGAGGCTGCTGCAGGCTTTGCAAAAAATCTGCGCCACGATCTGTTTTATCAGGTGCAGGGCTTTTCGTTTGCGAATATCGACCGGTTCTCCACGTCCTCTCTCGTTACCCGGCTGACGACGGACGTGACCAATATTCAGAATGCGTTCATGATGCTGATTCGGATCGCAGTGCGTGCGCCGATGATGCTCGTATTTGCCGTTATCATGTCTGCCCGCGTGGGTAAGCGGCTTGCATTCGTTTTCGCAGGGATCGTTCCGATCCTCGGCTTTGCGCTGTTTTTCATGATTCGCAGTGCGATGCCGCTTTTTAAGGCAGTTTTCAAAAAATATGATGCCCTCAACAACTCTGTGCAGGAAAATGTGCAGGGCATGCGCGTAGTCAAAAGCTTTGTGCGCGAGGAGTATGAGACGCAGAAGTTCTCCGCTGCATCCGATTCGGTGCGTGCGGACTTCCTGAAGGCAGAAAAGATTCTTGCGCTCAATAGCCCTGTCATGCAGTTCTGCGTGTACACGTCGATGATTCTCATCTCCTTCTTCGCCGCAAAGTTTATCATTATGTCCGGCGGCACCTACCTCGGCGTGGGCAGTCTGACCAGCATGATTACCTATTCCATGCAGATTCTTATGAGCCTGATGATGCTCTCCATGATCTTAGTCATGCTCACCATGGCACAGGCCTCCGGCAAGCGAATCTGCGAGGTGCTCGATGAGACGAGCAGCCTGCAAAACCCGGAAAATCCGGTTTACGAGGTTGAAAACGGCGACGTGGACTTTGAGCATGTGGAGTTCAAATATTCCGCTTCTGCGAAACGCAGCGCGCTGTCCGATATCGACTTCCATGTGAAGTCCGGTCAGACTGTCGGTATCATCGGTGGCACAGGCTCGGCGAAGACCACGCTGGTGCAGCTGATCTGCCGTCTGTATGATGTGACGGGCGGCAGTGTGAGGGTCGGCGGGCGTGACGTGCGCGAGTACGATCTTGAAACGCTCCGCAATCAGGTCGCGGTCGTCCTCCAGAAAAACGTGCTCTTCTCCGGCACAATCAAGGAAAATCTGCGCTGGGGCGACCCGAATGCGACAGATGCGGAACTGCAGCGCGCCTGCGAACTGGCCTGCGCGGATGAGTTTATCCAGCAGATGCCGGACAAATACGACACCTACATCGAGCAGGGCGGTACGAATGTCTCCGGCGGCCAGAAGCAGCGGCTGTGTATCGCGCGGGCGCTGCTGAAAAAGCCGAAGATTTTGATTCTCGACGATTCGACCTCTGCCGTCGATACGAAAACCGACGCGAAGATCCGCGCTGCGCTGCGCACCGAGATCCCGGAGACGACGAAATTCATCATTGCCCAGCGCATTTCCTCCATCCAGGACGCTGATCTGATTCTTGTGCTGGACGGCGGTGCAATCAACGGCATGGGCACACATGAGATACTTCTTTCCTCGAACCAGATCTATCAGGAAGTCTATTATTCCCAAAACAGAACGGGAGGTGCGGACAATGGCTAATCATCCCGGTAGAGCGCCCCGCGCGCCGATGGTCGGCGCAAAGGCAGATCTCAAGCCGCTCGGCAGAGTGATCCGGATGCTGTTTCAGGATTATCCTGCCATGCTGATTGCGGTTATGGTCTGCATCATCATCAGCGCGGTCGTCGGCATTCTGCCCGCAATCTATATTGAAACCATCACCAGCTACATTGAAGACGGCTTGAGGCTCGGCTGGGACGGTGTGAGCGGAAAGATTCTGCATGCGCTCGTCACCATGGTCTGTATCTACCTTGTGGGTCTTGCCTGCACTGCGGTCTATACACAGCTGATGGCGCATGTGACACAGGGCTTTTTGCATAAGCTTCGCACCCGCATGTTTGCCGGCATGCAGAAGCTGCCCATCCGCTATTTTGACCAGAACAGCCGCGGCGACATCATGAGCTATTATACAAATGATATCGATACGCTTCGCCAGCTTGTTTCGCAGAGCCTGCCGCAGCTGTTCGCTGCGGGACTGACAGTTATCGGCCTGCTGCTGTTCATGTTCTATTTCTCCATCCCGCTGATGCTCATCGTCTTCCTCGGTATCTTCTGCATGACGAAGGTGACAAAGAACGTCGGCGGCAGATCGGCCAAATACTTCCTCAGCCAGCAGAAGTCCCTCGGCAAGGTCGAAGGTTATATCGAAGAGATGATGAACGGCCAGAAGGTCGTCAAGGTCTTCTGCCATGAGGAAGCGGCAGAACGTGACTTTGACGCCATCAACGAACAGCTGTTCAGCGATGCAAACCACGCCCAGCGCTACGCGAATATTTTCATGCCCATCATGGGCAACATCGGCAATATCCTCTATGTGCTCACGGCGTTCCTCGGCGGCGTTCTCATCTGCTCGGGCGGAAGCATCCCGAATCTGTCCTTCCAGAACCTGCTTGGGACAGGCAGCATGCTTGCACCGCTGAAAATTGCAGTCGTTGCGTCGTTCCTCGGCATGACGAAGCAATTTACCGGCAATGTCTCGCAGGTTTCCCAGCAGATCAACGCCATCGTCATGGCAGCTGCAGGTGCAAGCCGCGTCTTTGAACTCATCGACCAGAAGCCCGAGGACGACAATGGCCGCGTTACGCTGGTCAATGCGTCGGAAGCGGCGGACGGTACACTGACGGAAAGTGCCGCGCGCACCGGCGTCTGGGCATGGAAGTGCCCGCAGGAGAACGGCGAAGCGAAACTGGTGAAGCTGTGCGGTGATGTCCGCTTCTTTGACGTGGACTTTGCCTATGACCCTGAAAAGCCGGTCCTGCACGACATTACGCTATATGCCAAGCCCGGACAGAAGCTGGCATTTGTCGGTGCAACAGGCGCGGGCAAGACTACGATCACGAACCTCATCAACCGCTTCTATGATCTCGCCGACGGCAAGATTCGCTATGATGGCATCAACATCAACCATATCAAAAAGGCCGATCTGCGCCACTCGCTCGGTATTGTGCTGCAGGACGTGAACCTGTTTACCGGCACGGTTATGGACAACATCCGCTACGGCAAGCTTGACGCAACGGATGAGGAATGTATCGCTGCGGCGAAGCTTGCCAACGCGCATGATTTTATCACGCGCCTGCCGGACGGCTACAACACCATGCTTACGGCCAACGGCGCAAATCTCTCGCAGGGCCAGCGGCAGCTGTTGTCCATCGCCCGCGCGGCAGTGGCCGACCCGCCTGTTATGATTCTTGACGAAGCGACCAGTTCCATCGACACGCGCACAGAACTTCTGGTGCAGCGCGGTATGGATGCACTGATGAAGGGACGCACGGTCTTCGTCATTGCCCACCGCCTGTCAACGGTGCAGAACTCCGACGCGATCATGGTGCTCGACCATGGCCGCATCATTGAACGCGGCACGCACGACGACCTGATTGCCCAGAAGGGCACTTATTACCAACTCTACACCGGTGCATTCGAGCTTGAATAACCAAAACAGCCACGCCCATACCGGACGTGGCTGTTTTGATGCAAAAGGTTGGTAGGGGCGGGGCTCTGCTCCGCCCGGCAGAATGCACCGTTTTTACGGGGATCTTCGGCGAATTCGTAACTTCCTAACGGGCCGATGTGGGCATCGGCCCCTGCAGAGTGCTATTTTTTATCTAAGAAATCAATAATAAAACAGGTACAAACCGCAATGACCAGACAGATGATCAATGTGCAGAAGGCGACTGCCCGTATAACCAGATCGTCGCAAATCGTAAATGGGAAGAATCCAAACATCGCGCCGATATAAAATAAGACCACGACGCCCAGCACAACGCCAATTATTAAACGCATTTTTTGATTTTTCATATCGAGCAGTTCCTACCGTTTTTATCCTATTCCACTCGCCTGAATTCCCCCTGCGAGAACATCCGCTCAAACCCAAGCGACAGGTACAGATGATACGAAACCGGGTTTTTCCGATCAACGTTCAGTGTTGCACGCTTCCCGGACGTCAAAATCTCATTTTTGGCGCTGTTGACGACCTTGCGTGCGTAACCCTTCCCGCGGTATTCATTCCGCGTGTAGACAAGCACGAGCCGCAGATCGTCCTGTGTAGCCGGTGCAATGCGCGCCATGCTGACAATCTTTCCGTCGGCACGGATGATCCGGAACGAATCCAAAATCTTGCGGAACGGCTCTTTTTCCGGCTTATCGAGCAGCCCACAGTCAGAGACAAACCGCTGCGCGCAGTCAAAGATCTCGTCCAGATCGTCTTCCCGGGCTGTCTCGACCTCCGGTGCGGACGGCTCGGTGATGCTCCGCGCCTCCATAAAGTCCATGGCAAGCGCCTCTTCATAGCACCGTCCATACGACTGCATTTTCTGCATCAGCACATAGCCAAGTTCTGACGCGCAGAGATAATTTTTGATCTCATAGCCACCGTCAAACAGGAACCGCAGCAGCTCCGGTACACAGGCTTCTTCGCCGAACAGCAGCAGATTGTACGGCTCGATCTTCAAGGCCAGCAGCCGCTTGTCTCCCTGTTCGCAGCGGAGCGCATAGTTGATTTTATCTGCCTGCTTCAAAAGCGGGGCATCCAGCGTAAAGAAGGTGGAGAGATAGGGATTTGTCTGCAAGTACGCCTGATTATCCTGCAAAAATTCCATTCCGGTCTGGTAAGATACAATCATAATAGTTCCTCTGTAGTGAAACAGTACGCCGCAGCGGGCGTGCTGTTTGTAATTATTCGTCCAGTTCTTTCAGGATCTGCCGTACCTGTTCCGGCGTGTAATCATAGATCTTGTCGCAGAACTGGCAGTCGATGTGAATGTCCTTGCCGTCGTCAACAATAGATTGCAGTTCCTTGCGGCCCAAACTGATAAGCGTCCGCGTCACGCGGTCGCGTGAGCAATAGCAGCGGTATTCGACCGGCTGCGTTTCGAGGATTTCCAAATCAAATCCGTGCAGTACGGTTTCCAGTACGACCTGACCGTCCATTCCCGCCGCGAGCAGTCGGCTGACTGCGCCGGCGTTCTGAATGCCGGCCTCGATCTTGTCAATGATATCGTCAGGTGCACCGGGAAGCAGCTGGATGATGTAGCCGCCTGCCGCCGTGACGGATTGATCCTTGCCGACCAGAACGCCGAGCGCACAGGCCGTGGGGATCTGCTCACTCTGGGCGAAATACGACGTGATATCCTCGGCGATTTCGCCGGAGACGAGGTCGATCGTACCGACGTACGGTTCTTTCATGCGCAGATCGCGGATCACAGTGAGTGTTCCGTCCGCCCCGACAGCCGCGCCGACGTCCAGCTTGCCGGGTGTCTTTTCCAACATGGAAATCTGCGGGTTTTCAACCCAGCCGCGCACGTTGCCTTCGGCATCCGATACGGCCAAAAGCCGACCCAGCGGCCCGCTGCCCTTGAGTTGGAGCGTGATGGAGCCGTCGTCAACCTTCTGCATGTTGCCCATCATGGACGCAGCGGTCAAAAGTCTGCCAAGCGCCGCCGTGGCGGTCGGCAGTGTTTTATGGATCTGCCGCGCACGTTCGACAATGCCGGTCGTGGTGACGGCGACGGCGTTTACAAAGCCGTCCTTTGTCATGGCGCGTACAAGTTCGTCTTTCATAGTCAGTCCTTCTTTGCGGAAAAATAAATGCGCTGCTCGTCCTGCTTCGGTGCGCGCAGCACGCGGTCGCCATACTGCCGGACATGCGTGAACCCGGCTTCTTGGAGCCAGCTGAGAAGTTCGTCCGGCTCGTAGGCATATTCGATATGCTCTTCAAACGAACGCGTCCAGTGCGCGCCGCCCAGCCGGAAAATATCCATGCCATAATAGCATAGCCGCTTTTTTGCGTCAAACTCTGTCCGCCAGACGCAGTATGTATCATCCGTCTCGTCCAGGAACACCTGACCGTCCAACCCGCGCAGCTTAGCAGGCGTGTTGATATCGAACACGAACAGCCCGCCAGGCTTCAGCGCGTCGTATACGCGCCGAAATGTTTTCCGGCAGTCATCCGGGCGCATCAGATAATTGAGACTGTCAAGCGCGCAGATGACCGCGTCGGCCGGCTCTGCCAGACGCAGCCGCTGCATCGGCTGGCAGATAAAAAATGGACGGATGTCCTCCGGCAGGTCCCGTGCCTTCTGTTCTGCCTCAGCCAGCATTTCCTCCGACAGATCTGCACCGATCACCCGGTATCCGTGCTCGGCCAGCAGCATGGACAAAGAACCCGTCCCGCAGGCCAGATCCAGAACCAAATGCGGCTGTACATGCTCCCGCGCGCACAGCCGCTCAAAAAAGGTCAGTGTCTTTTCGTATCGGATATCGTAGGTCAGTTCGTCGTAGCAGGCCGCAAGCGATTCATATGCGCTCACGCCTGCTGCTCCTTCTGCTGCTTCTGTTCTTCTTCCTTCATGCGGTCGAAGATGATGCGGTACGCGCCCATGCCGTAGTTGAGACTGCGGTTGACGCGGCTGATGGTCGCGCTGGAAGCGCCGGTCTTCTCCAAAATGTCGTTGTAGATCAGCCCATCGTTCAGCAGCTTTGCCAGTTCAAAGCGCTGCTCCATGGCCTTGAGTTCAGAGAAAGTGCAAAGATCGGTAAAGAAATCGTAGCATTCTTCAACAGTCTGAAGCTTGAGAATGGCGCTGTAAAGCTGGCTGTCAGGATCAGACCGTTTATTTCGATTGTTCAAGATAGAATATCTCCTTTATTTATGGTGGCTTTCAGGTCTAGTTATAGTAGCACTTTAACGCTTGAAAGTAAAGTGGAATTTTAAAATTCGTCGCTTTCCACGAAAAAAGTTGTCCGTTTCTAGGCAAAACAGAAGCAAATTTTGTCCGCCTCTGGTGAACAGCTGGTCAAAGATCCAGAATCGACGCCAGATACTGCCAGCGAAGCGTCCCTCGCCGGAAAAGCTTCAGCAGCAGCGCCTGATTTTCTGCCGAGTGCTCGACCTCTTTGCTGTACAGACTCACCACTTCAGTCAATTCCTGCACCGTTGCAGCATCTGCGCTAAGTTCGCGCAGGCAGAGCAGATGAAACACGCACTGCTCGACCCGCGCCAGATACTGCCGGTCGTTTACGGCCTTGAGTGCGTAGCGGAATAGAAAATAGACCGTCAGATTTTCGTACTGGACGAAAAATGCGTCCCGGAAGGAAGCGGGCGGCGTTTCCTGACTGACAGCAGCATCCAGCATAGCTTCAAAGCGGCGCGTCAGGTGCTCCATGTTGTTGAGGACCATCCAACACGGGAAGAACCGTCCGTTTCTGCTGCGCAGCCGCGCCAGCCGGACAAGACTCCGATCTTGATACCGCTTCCCGAGAAACCGCCGCGCCAGCACCGGGACAAGTTCATCCCGTCCTTCGTCCAGCAGCCGCTGCACCCGCCGCGCCAGCAGCAGAATGAGGGCCAGACGGTCTGCAATCGGCCTCGTGCGATCCTGCGCCAGCCGGATCGACGCAGCCCGCGCGGCAAACAGTGCCGGGTACAATTCCGGGTCAAGATCATTTGGCACGACCGGCCCGCCGTCGTCTGTTTCCGTCAGCGTCAGCGGTGCATCGTGCTCCAGAAGAAGCCGCGCCGCTTCCGGGCAGGAAGCGGAGAGCGTCAACTCCGCTGTCTGCCCGTATTCTTCGGTAAAGCGCGGATGCGTAAAGCAAGTGCGGCAGAGCATTTCTGCACCATACGCGGCTTGAAGCGGGCAAAGCCCATCTTTGCGCAGCAGGACGCACTTCCCATCCTGTTCCCGGAAGCGAGTCTCGCCGTTTTCCGTCACCATTGCCGCCCGTACCTGTTCGCCCAGTTCACCGGGCAGGGAAGCGTAGCGCGCGATGGCGTCGCAATCCAGAATGATCTGCCAATCCTTGCAGCAGGTATCCGGACATGCGCCCGCCAGACAGGAAAAGCTGTTTACATAATCAAACTGCACATGCTTCATAACGCACCCTCTTTTCTAGCGTCAGTTGACGCTTCGATGATATCAGCTTTTGAAACACACGTCAACTTGTCATTTGCGGACATTTGTGCTATACTGTCAAAAAATAACCAATCAAAGAGGCAATTCATGAAAAAACTCAAACGTACTTATACACGCTGCGCGCTGACAGCTTCGCTTGTGCTGCTTGTTCTGCTGGTAGCAGGTTCAATTTGGGATCTGCCGATCTCCAAATTCCTCTATCCCGGTCACGAGAGTTCGCTCGGCCAGTTTTTTGCCGCCTTTGGCGAACTGCCGGCGTTTTCGCTGCTGGCCGGCTGCGGCGTTCTGCTGATCGTCCACCGCGCCAAGTTCCGCCCGGAACTGAACGTTATTCTGCTGGCGTTCGGCGTCTGTCTGACCCTTGCAAGCATGTTCCTTGCCGTTCATGAGGCGACGGACAACGTATCCGCTCTGCCCATGGCAGTTGCGCTGCTCGTGACGGTATTCATTGATGCGCTCACTGCGTTTGCGCTGCTGTTTTTGACGCGTGAGTGCCAGACCAAGACGATTCTGCGCTTTGTCTGCACAGTGATTGTAGTCTGCGTCGGTATCATGCTGCTGATCAATATCATCAAGGTTCCCTGGGGCCGTGCCCGCATGCGCCTGATCTATGCGACGGGCAACGATACCTATTTTTCAAATTGGTGGCAGGCCGGTACAGCGCTCAAGAAAAAGCTTGTCGCTGACGGCGTTGCATCTGACGAGTTCCGCTCGTTCCCATCCGGCCACACGGCCTGCGCCGCCTGCTCCATGCTGCTGATCCTCCTGCCGACGCTCTACCGCCGTCTGCACAATAAGGAAAAGCTGTTCATGGCCATCGGCGGTGTCTGGACGCTTGCTGTCGCGGTTTCCCGCCTGCGTATGGGCATGCACTTCCTGTCCGATGTGAGTGTCTCATCCCTTCTGACCATTGCCCTGGGCGCTGTCGCCGTCTGGCTGTTCTACTTCAATAAGTCCTTCTTCAACAAAATCTGGGCCTTCGCCTCCGGCGATCCCAAACCGGCAAAGAAGCCGAGGACCCCGGAAGAACCGTAATACGTTCCGTTAAAGCAGCCGCAGCCGGCAAGGGCGGGGCTCTGTGCTCCGCACGACGGAAAGCAGCTGCACCTTTGTGAATCTACGGCGAATCCGTATGTACGTCCAAACGTGGTTGTAGGGGCCGATGCCTACATCGGCCCGGCAGAATGCACTGTATTCACGGAGATCTACGGCGAATTCACAACTTCCCAACGGGCCGATGTGGGCATCGGCCCCTACAAGGGTTTCCACCCCACCAACATTTCAGAAAGAGCAGGAAACGCGTATGCGAATGAGAAGAAGAAACAATCTGGCCCCGCGGATGGAGGCCTGCGAGTCTGTTTGGATTCACGACCCGGAGGCGCTGCGCGGCAAATGGCGCAGCCTGATGCCGAGTTGCCGGGAACTTCGCGTCGAGGTCGGCTGCGGCAAGGGCAAATTCACCGTCGAGACAGCCGAGGCCGAGCCGGATGTGCTGCTGATCGCCATCGAGCGCGTGCAGGACGCGCTTGTCCTTGCCATGGAGGCTGCAATCCGCAAAGGACTCAAAAATGTCTTTTTTGTCTCGCTTGATGCGGCGAATATTGACCAGTTTTTTGCCGACGACGAGATTGACCTGCTTTATATTAATTTCTGCGACCCATGGCCGCGCAAGAAAAACGCCAAGCGCCGCCTGACATACCATACCTTTCTCGAAAAATACAAGAAGGTGCTGAAGCTTGGCGGGCAGATCCACTTCAAGACCGACAACGCGAATCTGTTCGCCTGGTCGCTGCCGGAGATGGAAAGCTGTTTTTTACAGCTGCGGAACGTCACCGACGATCTGCACGCGAACGGCCCTGTCGGCATCATGACCGGCTATGAGGAAAAATTCTATGCCCTCGGCACACCCATCCACCGCGTGGAGGCCGTCGTCACGACCAAGCAGCCCCGTCCGGCAGACGAAAAGCCGGAGCCGGAGGACACAGAAGAATAACAAACGCGAACGAGCCTTTTCTGCTGTGTGCCGTGCGGCGGAAAAGGCTTGAACTTCCGTTTCAGCCTAATCAAAGAACCTTATTCATAAATTGGAAAACAAGTTGACATAAATTCATTAAGAATTCTTAAAAATTCGATTTTTCCCGGAAAAAGCAGACGTTTCCCGAAAACCACCTATTGCGTTCTGAAAACCATTATGCTACGATATCTATAGAAGATGGGCAGGAACCGCGCGCCGCGCAGCCCCTGCAAACCGGTGCGCGTGTGGGGGTTCCACACGCGTACCATGCGCTCCCGGCAAGTAAGCGCCTGCCGGGGATGAAATTAAGGAGGAATTGCTTATGAAAAAACGTTTTGTGGCGCTTCTGCTGTGCCTTGTCATGGTAGTTGGCCTGATCCCGGCAGCTATGGCCGCCGGTTCGGAAGCTGACCGGAATTACATCACCTTCAAAGCAAACGATGGAAGCTATGGAAGTTCCAGCGAAAGACTGCAGCAGCTCACAGAGAGTGACGTTGCATTTGGCAAAGTCACGCTCCGCGCCAATGACTTTATCAGAGATGGCTACACCTTCCTCGGCTGGGCCACCGACCCCAACGGCCAGAAGATCTATAACGACGGCCAGACTGTTTCCGTATCCGAACTGTTTGCCGGACGCACCTACGCTGTTCTGTACGCTGTTTGGCAGAAGGACAATGTGACGCCGCCCACCGGCCCGTACACTGTAACCTATCGGCAGCTTACGGAGGTTTCCCTGCGGGACGCCGATATAGTTGATGTGAATGTCGGCGGCGTGTATGCGCTTAAGACCTTCCCGCTGACGTGGACGCTTCCTGTCGGAAAGTCCTTTGTGGGCTGGACAACGAACGGCAGCAACGTCTATGCACCCGGCGAGAACATCACTGTCTCTTCAAATCTGATTCTGTATCCGGTTTACAACGATACCGTTTCGGCCTGTGAGATCACCTACAACGATGCGCGTGACCAGCAGGCATGGAAGGTCACGGTCAACGCAGGCGATTCTGTTTACATCGATCTGAACGGCGGCACCGAGGCCTATCTGGATGGCGTCAGAATCACCGTTTCCGGCAGCTACAAGATCACGCGTTCCTGCACGCTGACGTTCGCCTACAAGGGCACGCAGAAGTCTATCGGCTGGGATTATGACACTGTGCGTGCCCGGTTCACGGCCAGATGGGCAGTTTCCAGCGTCAAGATCACATATTCTGACTTTGACTATTCGCGCGTTATGGATGAGACGCTTGCCTACGGCGGCTCCGTTACCGTCAACCCGAACGGCGGCACGGCCTATCTGGATTCTACCTATGTGGATAGACAGACTGTGCTGAGCGTGACAAAAAATGTGACGCTCTATGACGCCGTCCGTACCGGCTACACATTCTATGGCTGGGATAAGACCTATGACCGCAGCGGTCAGCCTGTCTTCACCGCTATGTGGACGAAGAGCGGCCAGTCGGAGACGTATAGCGTCTTCTATTATGACTATGACGATGCTAAGAGTGAGTATGCCCGCTTCGATGCCAATACCCTTCTCGTAATTGACCCGAACGGCGGCGCTGCCCGTCTGGACAAAACACCGTTCTCGAGCAAGCAGTCGTTCCGGATTAACCGGGATTACACGCTCTCCGATGCGGCACGCGTTGGCTATACGTTCTACGGCTGGGATCTGACAAAGTCCGGCGATACCTACACGTTCACCGCTATGTGGACAAAGAAGGGCGCGTCTGAGACATATGATGTCTTCTATTATGACTATGACGACGCTAAGAGCGAGTACGCCCGTTTCTACATTGACACCCCCATTGTGATCGACCCGAACGGCGGCTCGGCCCGGTTGAACAACATGCCGTTCGTAAATAAGCAGTCGTTCAAGATTGACAAGGACTATACGCTTTCCGATGCGGCTCGTACCGGCTATACTTTCTACGGCTGGGATCTGACAAAGTCCGGCAGTACCTACACCTTCACCGCCATGTGGTCGAAGACCACGAGCACTGTTCCATACATGCTCAACGGCGAAGACCACTATGCCTATATCAAGGGCTATCCCAACGGCTCGTTCAAGCCCAACGCGACCATCACCCGTGCCGAGGCGGCCTCCATCTTCTACCGCCTCCTGACGGACACAACGCGCAGAACCTATACCACCAGCTACAACACCTTCAAAGATGTTCCGGCCAAGGCATGGTACAATACGGCTGTGTCCACCATGGCAAAACTCGGCATCGTCAACGGCGGTTCTGACGGCTACTTCCGTCCGAACGATCCCATCACCCGTGCGGAGATCGCTGCAATGATTGCCCGCTGCGACGGTAATTCCTATGGAAATGCCTACACGAACTTCTCCGATGTCAAGGGCCACTGGGCGGCAAACTATATTGCCAGAGCCTATGAACTCGGCTGGATCAACGGCTATGGTTCGACCTACGCGCCTGATAAATACATCACCCGCGCTGAGACGGTCGCCATTCTCAACCGTGTCCTGAACCGCGCGCCGCAGAACACTTCGGATCTGCTCAACGGCCTGAACACCTTCAATGATGTCAGCACCACGTCCTGGTACTATCTCGATGTTGAGGAGGCTGCCAACAGCCACACCTACACCAGAAAGACCAACGACTACGAGTATTGGGAGAAACTCATCTCTGACCCGAGTTGGCTGTAAGTCCTGAATCGTGCAAGCGGGGCGGCACAAGCCGCCCCGCTCACTTCTTTATCAGGCGCGTTTGACGACACGCAGCGGTTATGCAAAAGATTGCGGCGAATTCGTATGCGCCTGTAGGGGACGATGGGCATCGGTTCTACGCTGAAACAGGGAAATGCTTACGGATTTGCCGCACCCAAATGTTAAAACACCGTCACGTTTTTTGCGTGCTCCCGGCTTCCGTACCGCCACACATCCAGCCGCCCTTGTGTCTTTGTAAACGGCAGCGGCTGCGGCGGCAGCGGGACGAAGGCCGCGCACCGGGCTCCGGCGGCAGCGCGTCCAGCCGATGCAAGACGGGCAGCTTCAGCTTGAGCGTCTCGGGGTGGATGGCCTTGATGTATACACATACCGGCTGGCCGGGCTCCAACGTATCGTCTCGTTCTGCCAGACCACACAGATTCGGTGTCAGCGCGATAAAAACGCCGTAGTCCGTCTTTCCGCAGACGACACCGGGCACGCTTTGCCCGGGACGGAACCGGGCTGCATTTTCTTCCCACGTCCCGAGCAGTTCCTGCAGCGTCAGTGCCACGCGCCTCCTCGCCGGATCGAGTGACTGGATCAAAACAGGCAGCCGCTGCCCGACCCGCAGCAGATCGCCCGGATGTGTAAGACGGGATACACAGAGATTCCGCAGTCCAAGCAGTCCGGATGCGCCGCAGCCGATGTCGCAGAACGCACCGAACGGCGCAAGCCCGGTGACTACGGCGGGCAGGATATCGCCGGGCCTGTTTTCACGGAAAATCTGCTCCAGCGCCGCTTCCTGTGCGCTGCGCCGAGACAGGAGCGCCGTTCCATCCGGCGCAAAGCCCATAACCGTAAAGCATATGGGCCGCCCCACGCGCGACAGAATCGCAATATCCCGCGTTTCGCCGCCAAGAATGCCCCGCGCAGCCTCTGCACGAGGAATAATGCCCTTGCAGCAGCCGAGCGCGACATGCAGATTGTGCCGCTCGTCGCATTTGATTGCAGCTGCCTGCAAAATTTTCCGTTGCTGCATTGCCAGCAGCAGATCCTCTCTGGTATATCCCTCCGGCTGCGGGTACAGCCCCTCCGGTAGAAACTGATTCATAAGATCCCCCCAATTCCTGCTCCAATATATGCAGGCGGGGGAAGGAAGGAGATAGAAGCATGGACGTACAGGTCGGCGATATCCTCGTCATGAAAAAGGAGCACCCCTGCGGCGCGAAGCAGTGGCTTGTCCTGCGCAGCGGCATGGACTTCCGTCTGCGCTGTACCGGCTGCGGGCACGAACTCATGCTCCCACGCAGTAAGGCGGAAAAGAGCATCCGTCAGATTCTGCGCGACGGGAAGCAGATCTGACATTACAAGGAAAACATGACGAACGATAGGCCGCAATTCCGCTTGGAATTGCGACCTCTTTTTTTGCCTTTGCGGCGTATGCTTTTGAAGCACGGACAAACAGGGGAGGAGGAGTGCAGGTGACAGTTTACGCAGACGAGGCGTTTTTACTCAATGGTGCGGTGGATTATCTGCTGCTCATCTGCGCGGCAAAGCTTGGCGGCGGAAGAATCGCGCGTTTGCGACTGCTGGCAGCGGCTCTGTTCGGCGGACTGTACGCGGCTGCAACTCTGTTCGCACCGCTTGGCGTTTTGCAGGGGCTTCCAATGAAGCTGATAAGCCTCGTCGTGATGCTGCTGATCGCATTCGGCGCGAGCCGTCAAACCCTCCGCACGGGATTGTTGTTTCTCGCAGCAGGTTGTGCGTTTGCTGGTGCTGCGGTTTTAGCCGCACAGCTGTTCGGGACAGACGTTCTCGTCCTGCCGGGCGGCACGTTCTACGCAGTGAGCATTCTGGGACTTCTTTTACTGGCAGGACTTTTGTATCTGCTCTGCTATACCGTCTTTTCCTGCACGGCCCAGCACGGTGGCGAGATCCGGTCCATGACGCTTCTGTATGGGGCTAATCACGCCCCGGTCCGCGCGCTGCACGACACCGGCTGTACGCTCCGTGACCCTATGACCGGCGAACGCGTGCTCGTCGCAGAGGCGGATGCACTGCGGGCGCTTCTGCCGGATGTGTCTATCACGCCTGCCGCGCTCGCGGACCCGGCGGAACTGCTGCTGCGGCTGAAAACGCGCGATCCAGCGCTTCCGGCGCGGCTTTTAAGCTACAAATGCGTCGGCACACAGGCCGGACTCCTGTTGTGCCTGCGCTGTGAGATACAGGTCAAGCCGGGCGTTCGGAAGCGCTGCCTCGCGGCTTTTTCCCCGACGCCCGTTTCAGACGGAGGAAATTATGATGCGCTGATAGGAGGAACGATTGGATGAAATTAGAAGTCATTTTGCAGAAGCTGGGCCTTTTGCAGACGGGAAAGATCATGTACATTGGCGGCAGCGATGTGCTGCCTGCACCGCTGAAGCCCGAGCAGGAACGGCAGGCAGTCGCCGCGCTGGAGCAGGGTGATGAGGCGGCCAAGCAGACGCTTATTGAGCACAATCTGCGCCTTGTTGTGTATATTGCACGCCGCTTTGAAAACACCGGTGTCAATCTCGAGGACCTGATTTCCATCGGGACCATCGGACTCATCAAGGCCGTCAACACCTTCCGGCCCGACCGGAACATCAAGCTTGCGACGTATTCGTCGCGCTGCATTGAAAACGAGATTTTGATGCACATCCGCAAGATTGCTAACCAGAAGACGGAAGTTTCGCTCGACGAACCGATCAATACCGACTGGGACGGCAACGAATTACTGCTGTCCGATGTACTCGGCACAGACGGCGATATTGTTATGCGGCCGCTGGAGGACGATGTTGATCACCAGCTTCTGCGTCAGGCGCTCGGACGTCTTCCAGAACGGGAGAAGCAGATTGTCTCCATGCGTTTTGGACTCGGCGGCCGGCAGGAGAAGACGCAGAAGGAGGTTGCAGACATCATGGGCATTTCGCAGTCGTATATTTCCCGACTTGAAAAACGCATCATGCTGCGCCTGCGCCGTGAGATTTCACGTCAGATCTACAGCTGAGAGGGGACTTGCAAAACAGCCGCAGATGTGATATAAATTTATCGATACATTATATCGATATCAGCAAAGGAAGCGGTTTCATGGAGAAAGAAATATCCCGCGCGACGCTCAAACGCCTGCCGACCTATCTTGCCTATTTGAAAGGTATGCCGGAGAGCAGCGGCATCAATATCTCCGCCACGGCGCTTGCGGCGGGGCTTCATATGGGCGAGGTGCAGGTGCGCAAGGATCTTGCGCTCGTTTCCTCCGGCGGCCGCCCGAAGATCGGCTATAACCGTGCGGCTTTGGTTGCCGATATCGAACAGTTTTTGGGCTACGGCAATACAAACGACGCCGTTCTGATCGGCGCAGGCAAGCTTGGCCGTGCGCTGCTGGGCTATTCCGGCTTTGCGGAATACGGCCTCAATATCGTCGCGGCGTTTGATGAAAACGACGCCATCATTGGCACCTCCAAGAGCGGCAAGCCCATCATGCACCTGTCCCGGCTCGGTGAGATCTGCCGCCGCGACCAGATCAAAATCGGTATTATCACCGTTCCGGCAGAGCAGGCCCAAAGCGTCTGCGATCTGTTGATCAATAACGGCATTCTGGCCATCTGGAACTTTGCCCCCAAGCACCTGAACGTGCCTGACCACATCCTCGTCCAGAACGAAAACATGGCCGCATCCCTTGCGCTTCTCTGCAAACACCTCAACGAGCAAATGAAATCAGAGGAATAACACATTTTTCGGAAGTTTTTTCTTGAATTTCTGCGCGCCATGCTGTATAATAACAGCGCGATGCCGGTGTGATGGAATTGGTAGACGTAGTGGACTCAAAATCTACTTCGCACGCTGGCGTCCAGACAGGCGTTTTCCCTTGAAAATCAAGGACATTTGAATACTGTATTTTTTCGTTTTCACGAGCATCCCTCCTAAACATCCCTCCAACTTCCGGGATTGTTTGATGGGTGGGAAAAGCTCTGAAATAACTGCCGGTGTGTTGGAATTGGTAGACGAGGAGGACTCAAAATCCTTTGGGGTAACACTCGTGTGGGTTCGAGTCCCACCACCGGCACCACCGTCGCCGCGGACTGCACAGGTTCGCGGCGATTTTTTATGTTGGAAAACAGTCCAGAATCGCGTTTGCCGAGGACACCTTGGAGCTGTAATCCAGATGCGTGTAGATATTCGAGGTTGTGGAAATGTCGCTATGCCCCAGCCATTCTTGGATGTCTTTCAAGCTGACACCGTTCGCATAAAGCAAACTCGCGCAGCTATGACGAAGATCGTGATACCGAATACGGCGCAGACCGGCTTTTTCCAGTACGAGCGGAAAATTTTGTGTGATAAAGTTCGGCTTGATGCGCTCACCGATTTCATTCACATAGATGTAATCCAAAAACTCCGTGCAATACGCGTTGCCGCATACCCTGCGATGTTCTTCCTGTTCTGCTTTCAGCTCATGCAGCAGTTTTTCAAATGGTGCAACGAGCGGTAAAGTGCGGTAGCTGGATTTTGTCTTGGTACGTTCTTTGTCTACGATGGTCTGCTTGCCGTCAACGTTTACCTGCGTCACGGTATGCTTGATTGTGAGCGTTTTTCGCTCATAGTCAATCGCATCCCACCGCAGGCCGACAGCTTCACTGCGCCGCAGGCCATAGAACGCACCGAGGATCACGGCAAGCTCAATCGGCTTACCTTTCACGGCGGCAAACAGCGTTTCAAGCTCCTGCTCATTGTAAAAAGAAGCGACATACTTCTGCTTGCGCGGGCGCTCCACACGGTCTGCCGGGTTGTAGTTGATAAGACCAATCTTTACGGCATATTGCAAAGATTTTCGGATATTCGCATGACGATGAATAACCGTGTTTGCCGTGACTTTCTCTGTATTCAGCGAATACTGGTAGTAGTCTTGAATATCCTTTGGTGTCAAGTCTTTCAGCAAAATCCGCTTATCCTTGAAATACGGAACGATCTTGCGCTTGATGACCATACAATACGATGCATAGGTTGACGTTTCTACACTGTTTTTCATCATTTCCAGCCACTCAAGAATAAAGTCAGTAAAAAGAAGCTCATCGGGTTTCGCTTTTTCCAGCGGCACAGCCGCAACAACCGGCGGCACGAATGTCTGCCGTGCATCCATCAGCATGGACTCCGCTTTTCGCTTGTTGCCCTTGACCGGTAAACCGGTGCTGATGGATTTTGTTTTCCGTTTGCCGTCGCTGTCTTTATAGCTGAGAATGATTTGATATAAACCGTTTTGTTCGCGCAGATGTCCTGCTACCATAATAACACCCTCCTTTGGTGTAGCCGTATCCACCTGCCATTGACAGGTTTATTGTAGCGGACTTGGCTGATAACCGCAAGGATGCGGCAGCTATCCGCTTTGCAGTACATTCAAGTATGCCAGAATGTGCAGCTTCGGAATTTTGTATGTGCGGCCGACCTTAAAGTGCGTGATTTTATTTTCCTGTAAAAGCCGGTAGCTGGTCTTGGTACTGATTCCGAGCATCTGGCTCATCTGGTTAACATCGACGACATCAGGAAATTCCTTGAACATCACACGGTAGGCATCTCTTGCGGAAAGCGCCATATTCCATCCTCCCTTCTATCAAGATCACAACAATAGACTGACGGAAATCAGCCCTGCACAAAAACCAAAGGTGCAGCGTATTCCGTCAGCCTATGACTTCTAATCTTGATTGGATGCAGTTATCTGCGGCGGGGCATTTTCTTGCTGCGGCTTTTGCGCCGCTTTTTGCCGCGCCGAGCTGATTTGCTGCGTCTTTTTTCCTCGCGCGCAATGTTGCGCAAGGCGAGGAAAGCCGTCATGTCCAAACAGCCGGAGCTGTTATACATATCTCTCGATGCCATGTTCTTTCCTCTTTTGTATCATTGCGTAGGCGGCGAAGCGCCGCCTACGCGGTGTCTTTTCATGTGTTCTCATCCAGACTGCCTTACGCTTTCGGCACTCGCATCATGCCTGCAATTTACTTATGCAACCTTTCACCGGTTTGCCTGCGACGGTTGTTAGCACGCTCGGACGGACGGTGGGGAGTATCTGCCCCTGCCAAGCCCATACAGCCCGGCGACGAAGCCGGGCTGTTCGGCAGAAGCCGGTGGGCGATGGCAGAAGTGGTGTTGTCTGATAGAGTATTCTGTTTTCAAGCTGCACACGCGCCGCCGGGCTTAAACTGTTACCGGGTCTGACGCAGGAGCGCACCTTGAAAAGATGCCCTCACAATATAGGCGTCGGAAACGTGTTTTTTACGCCCGCTTCGTTAAAAAACTTTTCAATTTTTTAAGGCGTTTGCTGACGCTCTGTTGCCCAATGCCATACTGCGAAGCCAGCTCCTTTTGTGTCGCGTCTTCAAACACATAGCGCGTAAGCAGCTCCAGATCATCTTCGGTGAGATGCTTCAGTCGCTCAGCCAGCACAGGATCGTCGATCTGTTCGATCCAGTCGTATCTTCCCCGAAGCATCTGCGACATGTCATCGGTTTCAGCCATGGATGCGCAGCGGCGGAGCAGTGTGCAGACCTTACTATCTTCCACATAGGTATCTTCGGGAAATGCTGTTGTCCAATGTTCGTAGACTCTTTGATGACAAAAGTTTGCCCAATCGAATTGGCGTATTGCTTCAATCGCCTCGGCGCTCATGCCTTCGGCCTGATACCACGCGGAAAGTCGTTCCCATTCCACGTCAAATTTCTGTTTTTCACGAGCATAATGAAAGCCCATGTCTTGTCCTCCGTTCTTTGAATTTTGGAAAAACCAAAACTCAAACCGGAGGACCGCGGCAGCGCGGGGCGTTCCCAAAAGAGCGCAAAAAAGCGCTCGGAACCCTATGGTTCCGAGCACACGGACACAGTATGTACGTTACGGCCGCAGATGGGGCGCAGCGCGGTCGCGGCAGCGCATAGCTGTCACGCCGATCAATGGAAAAAGAAAATCGCCGCTCTCCGCATGACCGCTTTATGGTCGGGAGAGCGGCGGTTCGCATACGCCGCTGCATCTGCAATCACCCATTTGACCATATTACCGGAATCTCGTTCCAGTAAATACATGGTAACAGGCGACTGCCCTCGACTGCGCCCTCGACCGCAGCCTGCAATTTACCCTACATTTTACCCTCGGCTATGCCCTCTGCCGCACCCTCGGCTGCACCCTCATGCGCACCCTCGGCTGCACCCTCGCGGACACCCTCGACTGCGCCCTCGCGCTCAGAAGCCAAGCTGTGTGCGGATCTGAATGATCTGGTCCCCATCCAGATATTTCTTTACTGCTTCATAATAGCGGCGCGCCAGAACACGCCCGCCCTGATACCATGCAGCCAGAACAGCCAACATACTCAATTCGCTGTCGCCGGGCGCGAGTTGCATGGCGTTCTTGATCTCACGCAGCGCGTCCGTGTAGTTTTTTCGCTCCAGCTTGTATCGGGCATATCCCTTTGTGATCGTCAGATACAGTGTTTGATAGTACATATCCAACTGCATGTGCCAGATTTCATGTTCGATTCTCGGCAAAAGATGCCCTTTATACAATTCGACCGCTTTGTGGTACAGCGCACAGCGCATATCGGGGTCGGAGGTACGCTCCAACTGCCGACAGTTACCCTCAAAGCGGTCGAAATCCGTATGAATATGGTATGCAGGGTTGATAACAAAGGTGCCGCTCTTGCCGACGATGAGCTTATCTAACCCGATGATCGCCAACGGACGGCGAATCCGATAAACAATGTTGCTCAGGACCTTATATGGAGCGTCTGAATCCCCAAAGTGGTGAATGATGCGGGATAACTCGTCAACGCTCGCCGTGTGCCTGCGGTTAAGGATCAGGTATGCCAACAGAAGAAAGCCCTGATCTGTTTTGATGTCATCGCCCACCAGCTTCCCGTTCGGTCCGATGATCTCCAAACCGCCAAAGCAGTTGATATAAACATTGTCCGGGTCATGTCTGGATGCGCGGGACGCCGCGACAAGGGATTGCTGTAATTTGATCTCGTTCAGTTCCAGCACAGCGGCATAGGACGCAAGCAAAAGAAATGCCGGATCGTCGGTGTAGAGCGTCGGGTCGTCTACAACAAGAAATCCCTGATTGATGCGCTTGGAGAAGGGCGCGGCTAAGATACCGCCAACTCCATAGCTGCGAAAGAAGTCTGCTTCGTCGGGATACTGATTCTCCAAATCGCGCATATTGGTCGTGACAATGGGTTTGTTTTCACTGAGTGCCTTCCTCCAGCGCGGGAACATCTCCATTGCCAGAAATTGCAGCATATCCATTTGATGCTCCACACCATCCGCACACCATTCGTGCGTGATGATGCCGACGCTAAGTTCCCAATCCGCTTCTACGATGGACGCTCGTTTGGCACCATAGAACTCCGCCGCTGCCCGCAGTATGCCGTCTACGATGCCATCAGAATCCTCCTCGCTGCGAAGCTGCTGTTCCAGACGGCGCAAGGCATTGCAAAAAGCAATACAGTTCTTTGCGATTGCCTTGTTTAAGGGACTATTGGCACTCATACGCAAAACTCCTTTCCGCTCTAAAAATGTCTTATAAATGCGCAAAAGCCGCCCAATTTCACAATCGGACAGCTCTGCACGAACCGCGCAGACAAGCTGTGCGGATATGTACTATAACATTGTTTTGATAAGCCCGGAAAGCAGCTGACGCTGCGTATCGCTGAGCAGCGTCCAGTCTTTGATGAGCTCCTGCTGTTCCTCAGATACGGCATAATCACCATAGTCACCGCTTCCTCTAAAGAATTGCGACATCGTTATGCCAAAAGCGCCGCACAGCCGTTTTAGCGTTGGGATGGACGGCTCATTGTTGCGTTTGAAGATGTTGGAGATTGTTGTCTGCGATAGACCGGATTCTTTTGCGAGCCGGTAAATCGTCCAGTTTCGTTCCTGCATCAACTGCTGGATTCGCTCTCTTGCATCCAAAATGTTCACCACCTGCTTCATAAATATTTTACACCTCGTATGTTTCTCAGAAAAGAAATCAAAAGGGATGTATATGGTGAACAAAAGATGCGTAATAGATGCAAAACGTCAGGCTGAACAAACAGCCTGACGTTTCTGATATTTCAATGAGAAAAAATGCGTACATTCAATCCGATGTTGCTTCCATCACGCTTCGGATCATAGCGGTTATCATGTTGAGCTGTGTCGGCGTTGCCGTGCGGCAGAGCGTAAGCAGCGCGTCCAAGTCCTGAGATGCTGCAGTCGGCAGACTGTCCGCAAGCAGGTACGTCGGAGAAACCTTCAATGCTTCGCACAGCGACACAAACATTTGCAGGCTGGGCGTTTTCGCGCCGGATTCGATCTGTCTGAGGTAGGTCGCATTGATATTGCAGATTTCTGACAGGTGTTCACTTGTCCAGCCGCGATCTTTGCGCGCGGCGTTGATTCTTCTGCCCAGCAGCTTTTTGTCCATGTGTCTCTCTCCGTTTGTATGCTTTTTGTGTTCAGTATGCTCCCTATTAGCTTACATTTTCCTTGACACGAAAAATAGCGACTGTTAGAATACAAAATATGAGCCAATAGATAACAAGCCAACCTTGAGATTTGCAGAACAAAAGATGTGTATATCCATCACAGTTGGTAAGCATATTTTTCAAATCAGTCAATATTATGTCAATCATTTTGCATTTCGTCGGAAAAAGATGCTAGAAACGATTACGGATTTTGAAAAAAAGCTTGAAAAAATGCGAAAGAAGATATAAGATAGGCGCAGAATACAGAGAGTTATCGTGAAGGGGTACCCCTTCACGTCCGTAGGTATCCTACGGACAATGATTCACTGTGTAACTGAATATCGACCATACCGTAATACATGCCGATTCCGCAACGCCTGATGTTCAGGCAGGATAGGCACAGGAAGAAGGCCATAGGCCGACACGAAACGGTGCTGTGCGCGTGAGGTCACACCAAAGCGATTTTTCGCCGGGGCGAAAGCCAGCCATTGCGGGGAAGACCCGTGAGAAGGTAGGATGTGAGCGCAGGAGTTTTATCACTCCCTAACGCAAGTCAGAAGAACTGTATTACCGCGTTTTTACGCGCATGGTATTTGCAGCGGCGAGCGATTTCCTGTTGCAGCGGGCAGAGGTCTGCCCACAGCCGCTGATTTCGTTCCGAAATCGGCGTTTTTTTGACGCCGAATCAAACTGGCAGTTTTCATGTCTCCTTTTTGTCCCGCGGGTGGGGCGCAGTTTTCTTTGCGAACTGTCCCCAACCCGCAAGGGACAAAAAGCGGCTGTAGGGAGTCGGCGCGCATTTCGCACCGCTTCGTAAAATCAACTTCTATGTAAATTCTCCGGGCGCTGCCCGGACTCTGAACCTTACAACTGAATAGCCACACCGGGAGGTTGTACTTGTCCGGTCGGGGAAGTACGCGACGACGCAGAACGCCGAGCGTGCCAAGACGGGCAGACGCGGTCAGAGTGAGCGTAGGACGGGATCCCGGAAGGTTGGTGTAAAAGTATGCCGCAGAAAACGCAGGTTCCCGCGCTCCTGCGATTCACTCCATAAAAACGCGGCGGTCTGGCTCACGCCCCAAGCCAGACCTGCTAACGAGGGGCAAATTACTTTACGACAGCGACGACCGCTCTTGGACAGTTTAACCGGACGGCACGAAAATATGAACCACAATTTTATGGGATCATACCGCCCCAGTTGGGGACGGTTCCTTTGTCACAGCTTGCTGGGACGAAGGAACCGTCCTCAACCTGAGCGCCCCCGCATCGAGAACGGTTCGTTTGTCCCACCGCTGGTGTGACAAACGAACCGTCCCCGCTGCTCATTACTCGCGGAAAAACCGCGATTGTGTATTTGCAGCGACGAGCGCTTTCTAATCTGCAATGGGCATGGCAGCCCAACGTCGCTGATTTCATGGTGAAATCGGCGCATTTTGTTTTCAAAGACAACATGCGCCGGTCCAGCCGGAGGTCAGCTTTTTTCGCCCCCTATACGGTGATCCGGCCTGCGCAAGTGGGAACGGTGCGGGCCGGAACGCCGCTTAAAAAATTGCGTTTTTCATCTCTGTTTTTCCTTCCTTTTCTCTTTGGACTGCGTTCGCCCGCGCAGTCCGGGAGAGAAAGGGCAGCAAGGTGTTACCGGCGAAAGCCGTGGACATATTTCCCCGCACTAACGGAGCGGATGCTCCGACGCAAACCATAGACAACGAATTGAAAGGAAGGTGTGATGCCCGACAAGCAGAAGGTAAATATGTAGGTCAACCCGTCACAAACTGAAAAAATCAGAACTAATCGGGGACACCGTAGGTTCCGCAATCCTACGTTCCATTTTTCTAAAATTGCGGGCAGCTTGGTCTGCCCTACCCAAGCTGTCTAGTGCAGGGCGAAATTTTAATAAAGGAGAATGTTCAATGAAAACTGCAAAGAAAGTAACAGCCCTCCTGCTGGCAGTCGTCATGGTTCTCGCCATGAGCGTCAGCGCATTCGCGGCCACCACCGGCACAGCAACCCTCACTGTTAGCTATGGCGGTGAGCCCCTGCTCGTAGCAACTGTACCCTCCGGTCAGACTGCAAAAGCCGCGCTTGATGAACACGCAGATGAACTGGAACTGACATGGAAGACCGTTTCCAATCGGAACCCCGGCTTTGGTGCCACCGCATATGTTATCGACACAATTTACGGCACAGGCAGCGTTCCTGTTGGCGCAGACTCTGGCATTACCGCACAGTTCTGGAGTTCGCAGTATCCCGGATATGGCATCGAATATACGGAAATTATCAACGGCAAAACTCTTTATCACTACATCTATGTCGGTAACGACTGGAAGTTCACGGTAGGCGGCGAAAAGCCGAAGGATCTGGCGCATCTGGATGAAGACGGCAATCCTTATGAGTACTATCTGGATCAGTACACGATTGCGGACGGTGACGACATCGTTATTGACTATCTGGAGCAGACAGAGCGTTGGACCAGCTATGATTATTGGCTGACTGCGTAATTTAATTATCAGAAGCACTAATATCGTGACATAACAAACCCACGTTCACCCGCCCCCATGCGGGGCGGATGGGCGTGGGATTTTATATTTAGGAGAATAAAGATGCAGAGGATACGTTCTGGACAGAAGTATATAACCAGCATACTCCTCATGCTAGGAGTATGCTTCTTTTTTTTCTTTGCGATGGCATTTCCCGTTCACGCTGAAACCTCGGCTGAACCTTCGACGAAAATAAACGGATATGTCTCTGACCTAAAAATCCGAGCAGCATTTAATTTGGCTACGGACATTCCAGGCTTTGTTTTTGATCCTGCCAAAACAACGTATAGCGATGATGATGAATTGGTGCTGTATAACGGAGTTGCACCCAAAATAATAGCTTCCGTTACAGAAGATGATCTGTATTATCAAATTTGTATCAATGGCGTACCCAAAGGGAACCCACAGTCAATTAAAGGACAAAATGCTTCAGTAGGCAATGTGGGCAGCATGACCGCCATTACTGGTGCATCATGTGGTAAAAACAGTTTCTCTATAGAAGTTGGCAAAGTATCCAGCGACAAAAAAACATTTACAGTTTCTGATAAATACACATTTTATTATGTCTTAAAGCCAACATTAACAACACCGACACTCACCGATACTGACGGTAACAAAATTAGCGTTTCACCGGAATATACATCGGGCATTTGGTATTTTCACGATACATACGTTTCCTTCTCTTCCGCTGACAAGATAGTGTTTTCGGGGAAATTTAAGACCGCAAATACAAAATGCTATCTTGACAATGGAACCAACACCGTAGAATATACAAGTGGCCAAAAAGTTGAACTTAATTTGGCAAACTACCGCGAAGCCGACAGCAGCATAGCAAAAATCCCAGTTCGTCTTGTTTGCGACGACGGCACAGAAACTACCTCATATTTTTATATTATTGATTCAGAAAAGGTAGTAACAATCACACGGCAGCCGCAAAGCACAAGCTGCGACAAATTAGCCACGCCGACGTTAAGCATCGAAGCCACTACAACCGGCGAGGAAGAATTATCCTATCAGTGGTTCTACGACGGGAATGGTGGATTGGGCGGTAATTTGAAAGCAATTCCCGGGGCTACCAGCAACACATACACGCTGCCCAAAAGCGTCACTAAAAAAGCAAATAGACTTTACTATCAATGTGAAGTAACTTCAACCTTGACAATCAACGGTGAATCCTATACTTTTACAGAAAAAAGCGATAAGGTTACAGTTGATGTTCAACTAAGCTATGTGTCCAAGCCAACCATTGTGCGTGAGCTTGGGTCGTTTTATTCTACTACCGGATCAGACCTGTTTGTGGGTGATTATAAGGAAGAATATACGGCTGGTGAAAAATTCGATTTAATGTATATCAGCGTAGAGCGCCCGGAGGCTGGGGTCACACTTTCATATGCCTACTCTTACGGCACAGACCCCAATAATTTAGCGCCGCTGGATGTCACTTTTGGTCAGGGCTGGGAAACAACTGTTGGTGGAACGTATGAAATAATCACCTCCGCCAGACCGACAGAAGGTTTTGAGGAAGGTGTTTATTACATTTATTGCACTGTCACAGCCACAGCAGAGGATGGGAGGACAGCTAGCGAAACCAGCGGTCCTGTTCGCCTGAAATACTCACGGGTCACCTTGACCGGTTTCGATGGTTCCGGCACAAAGACCGACCCGTATCTGATTAAAACGGAAGACGATTTGATTACTCTGCGAAATATTGTTTTCAATGGGCAATGGTGCAAAGGTGTCTACTTCAAAATGGTAACGGATATTGCATTATCCGCCGACTGGACACCGATTGGTGAAGAGAATGAGGCTCTGAAGAATCCTATAAGTGGTCAGATAATTCAAGCATTCTCAGGAATTTTCGATGGTGCCGGACACAAAATAACTGTTGCAGAAGGTGGAAAGCCGCTGTTCAACTATGTCAGCGATGCCGTTATTAAGAACCTTGACATTTATGGCAAGAGAATCGACGGCAACGGCCTGATCGACAAGATGTTTGCGGACTATGGCTCGGACGGCAACTATTGGACCGGCGTACCGGATTGTGTTACCATTCAAAATGTTCGTCTGCTGGAAGGTTCTTCTACGCGCCGCTCCGGTTTCATGGAGGGGAGCGGCTCCGGTGCGAATACCATAACGATTGATAACTGCGTTGTCCAAAAGGGCGTTACGATCGGATATACGCATGAAGAGTATTCCATTGGCTCCTTTGTAGGTCCAATGCTCAATGGGCAAATCAACAACAGCTACAGTGAAGCCGACGTGTATGGTACTTCCCGTATGGGTGGGCTTGCCGGTTCCAAGGGACAAAGCATGGGCCTGTGCGTGATACGCAACAGTCACTTTGGCGGTAATCTGGTCGCAAGCGGCGAATGGGTCGGTGGCCTGATCGGTGGCGGCTATGTCAGTGAATCGGCACCGAATACAATGGCCGTTTCCTTCATTAACTGCTATGTCGATGGCAATGTCACCGGTACAGATTATGTCGGTGGCCTGTTCGGCGGTGAAGAGGGGATGCAGCAATGCTGGAATGACTGCTGGCTCAAGGACAGCTTCTTCTATGGAACGATCACCGCGACCGGCGATAATGTCGGCGGCATTATCGGTTATATGCGTTCAATCGACAATCGCCAGCATATTGAAAACAACTATTTCTATGAAAAATCCGGAACAGTTACAAATCTGATCGGTGCAGTCAAGAGATACGACCAGAGTTCGGATTACGGTTTCGGAAATGATGAAGCCAAGCTGCAAGCATATCTGGACAACATGGGTTCTGCCAAGACCGCAGAAGAATTTAAGGATGGCACGGTCAAGGACCTCCTGAACGCAGGCAGCGATTATAAGAACTGGGTTCAGGGCAACGGCGATGCGTATCCGAGATTTTCGGGTGATGCGGTTGTTTCCAGTCTTACGATCTCCGGCAGCTACAAGACGCGCTACAAGCAGGGCGAAGTACTTGATCTTGACGGCATCGTATTTACGGCGGTATGGAGCGACGGAAGAACCGAGAATCCGACGCCGGACGATGTGCAGCAAATCACGGAATTTGATCCGCAGCATATCGGCGCACAGACGATAATCTTCTGTTACGGCGCTGGCAGAGCGTCGATCAAGGTCAGCGTCATTAAGGAATATACCGACGAAGACCGCGAGAATTTCGCCAGCGTGACGGTCCTGTTCTCTCTGTCCAATGACGATCAGTTCGTAACGTCTGACAGCGCAACGATTTCAAGCACACCCATCAAGGTCACATACTTTGACCTTGCGAACTATGGCTTGGAAGAATACTATCAGTACGATGAATCCGGCAATGTGATCGAACAGCCAACCATGCTGCACCTGTTTATCGCGGCAATGGAGCACTACGAACTCGGTCTTGTCGGGAACCAAATCGGCAATGGTTCGTTGCAGCAGTATCCCAACCTCCTGACAGTTCAGGGCGGTTCCGGTCATATGTATATGACGCGGTTCTGGAAGCATAACGAGAATCTGATCTATTCGCTGAACGGTGTCTATCCGCTGCAAAGTCCGGGCATCGGCGCGACCGCTGACCAGTTGATTCTTCACGACGGCGATTTTGTGGACGTGGCAATGTTCTCGGATACGTCGTTCTGGACCGACGATAACAGCGGTATGCACTACTTCTCCACCGATGGTCAAAAGCCGCAGAGAACGTTCACTGTCACCCATGATACGGATTTAACGCTGACATATCTGCTAGCGCATACCAAAATGAGCGGCAGCTACATCACGAAGTTTGCGCCGGTCACGTCGCAAACGACCGTTTACTACGGAACGTCGATCAACGGCAGCGACACGAAGACCGTGACGACGGATGAAAACGGTGAATTTACGATCAATTTCAAGGAAACCGGCACCTATTATCTCTGGACGTTGGGCGCGAAGGACGCAAGAGGTAAATCGGTCGTTTCTGCACCTGCCTGCGCGACCATCACAGTCACGCTGACGCAGGAAGACATTGACAACCAGAAGAAGGTCAAAGCCGTTGAAGACCTGATCGACGCTATCGGTGAGGTCACGGAGAACAGCGGCGACGCAATCGCGGCGGCCCGCGAAGCCTATGATGCTCTGCCCGATGATTTGAAGGGTTCCGTCACAAACTATGACAAGCTCAAAAAGGCAGAAGATGACTACAAGGCAATTCTCAATAAGAAGGCAGCGGCACAAGTTGACGCTCTGATTGATGCCATCGGTGAGGTCACAGAGAACAGCGGCGACGCGATCAAGGCAGCGCGTGACGCTTACAATGCCCTGACCGACGAGCAGAAAGAGTTTGTCGAGAATTACGACAAGCTCGAAAAGGCAGAAGTGAAGTACGTTGAAGCGCTGATCGACGCTATCGGCGTTGTCACAAAGGACAGCGGCGAGAAGATCAAGGCAGCACGCGACGCTTACGATGCTCTTACTCCTGCGCAGCGGAAACTTGTTGGGAATTACAAGACGCTCTTGGCTGCTGAGAAGCGCTATGAAGATCTGACGAAGCCGGTCACGCCGGTCACACCTTCCAAGCCGAGCAAGCCGAAGGACGACACCGCAAAGCCGGATGCGTCGAAGTTTGTTGATGTTTCCAAGAACAACTGGTACTTTGATGCTGTCCAGTACGTCCTTGAAAACGGCCTGATGAACGGCACGTCCGCGAACGAGTTCAGCCCGAACGCCGATACGACCCGCGGAATGATCGTCACGATCCTCGCGCGTCTTGACGGCGTGGATACGTCCGGCAGCAGCCCGTGGTACGCCGCTGGCCGCACTTGGGCGATGAATAACGGTATTTCGGACGGCACGAATATGGAGGGCAAGATCACCCGTGAACAGCTTGCCGCCATGCTCTACCGCTACGCGAAGCTGAAGGGCTACGACGTGTCCGCATCCGCTGACATTTCCACCTACACGGACGCTTCCAGCGTTTCGAGCTGGGCGACCGACGCGATGCGTTGGGCTGTCGGCGCTGGCCTTATCAATGGCCGCACCGCCACGACCCTTGCCCCGCAGGGCAACGCAACGAGAGCGGAAGTAGCCGCGATCCTCATGCGCTTTGCGCAGAAAATCGCAAAATAATCACTTTCCAAAGACGGGAGGGGCGAGTTTTCGCCCCTCCTTCGTTCTTTTTGGATAATTTTATTATGAGCGCATTTTTAGGAGACGAACAACTGGCAAGCAGGGCAAGTGTTTATACAAACCACTTGCACAAGCGAGGAAACGGGTGTGCCGTTTCCTCGCTTTGCTTGTTGGGAAGTATCCTCCCCAAGCCCCAAAACACATCCGGTTGACCGGATGGCAGCGCGCCGTTGGCGCTTAAACGCAGGACGATTATCTCTCGTCCTGCTCCAGCCGCTTCGCTCTTGGCGAAGTCTCCTGCGGGGCAAGATATGGACGCAGATTTTCCCGGTGCGTGAGCATTTCGCGCGCCTGTTCCCGCGCGTCACGGTACGCCGCGTAAGCGTCTTTTTTCTTCGCAAGCAGCTGACTGTATTCCATATCGAGAGACTTTTTTGACGGGAGCTTTTGCAGTCCCAGCTCGTTAAACGCACGCTTTGCTGCGCGGTGCCGGTCGATCTCCTGCTGATGCTCTTTTAAGAATTTTTTTGAGTAGCCAGAGGCTTTGTACTGTTGGAAAACATCCCGCGTGCGGGCATAATTGAGAATGTGCCGCCGCAGCACGTCGATCTCCGTCAACCGCTTCTGCGCCGCGTTCATCTGGTCCAGAAGCTCGCGGCAATGCGCGGATGCTTCATCCGCTTTTTGTGCCAGCACATCGTAGCGCCCGCCGCAGACCGTTTGCAGATACAAAAGCGATTTTGATGCAGCTTTTGTATTGAAATTCGTCGCCCAGCGCTCATAGGCATAGCCCTTGTTGGCGGCTTGGATCGCTGCCATGTCGAGGATTTTCTGCACGTTCTGCTGTGCTGGGACCGGCTTTTGTTCGCGCGGCTGCCGCTGCTTCTTACCCGAGATAACGGCGCGGATCGCATCCTCGGTGTACTCCTTCTTGAGCGAATCGAACCGGATATTTTTCTGCCCCTCCTTGCAGAGCGTCAGGTGCTTGCCGCGCTTGACTGTGTACCCGGACTGCTGGAGCAAGTCGAGAAAGGCATCAAAGGTGTGCGGATGCTTGGACAGCGCGTCGTCGATGGCGATGCGCGCAAGCTCTCTATGTGACACCTTTGCCTGACTGCCCAGCCACTTGCCGTAATGGCTGTGCGTATAGCGTTTCGGATTCTTGACGACAGACAGCTGATGCTCCAGACAGATCAGGTCGCTCAGATGCGCGACGCTGCGCCACGAGCCGAGATGGTCGCGGAATTTGTGCTTGCAGTCCAGCGTGACAGCGTTCCAATAGATATGATTATGAATGTGTTTTTTATCTGTGTGCGTGCAGACGAAAAAGGCGTGCTTGCCTTTGAGGAATCGGGACGCGAACTCATAGCCGACGCGGTTTGCTTCCTCCGGTGTGATCTCACCGGGCTTGAACGATTGGCGAACCTGATATAAAATCACGTCGCTCTCCTGTCTGCGTCCTGTGAGCTGAGTGTATTCGCGCTTGGCAAGTAGAAATTCCGCGTCGGCGGTGTGTCGGTCGCAGGCGTATGCTGTGACAAACTCGCCCTGCCCAGTCTTCTCCGGATTCAGACCGTAGCCGGTGCTGTCTGCCAGCATCTGCGCAATGGTCCGTCCCTTGCCGATATGCAGGGTCATAATGCGTGAGGTGGCCATGAAAGCGACCCTCCTTTCCGAGTAGCTTTGTAATCAGAGACTTTGTGCGCCGGGTATTTTTCAGATAGCCCATAGTCCTAAAGGTGTGGAAATAAGAAAAACGAGGGATGATCTTGACGACCATCCCTCGTATTCCTTTTTAGTAAAGCCAGTCTTGAAGGGCATATCGCAGGTCCTGCAATTTCCCGAGCAGCCACATCGCCAGCATCGGCAAGCCGAACGGGCTGATGAGGAACGCGAAAACGAGGACGATGATACCGTTCGTGCGGTTGACGGCAAAGAAGATGATCGCCGCCAGAATCGCAAACACGGTCCCTGCCAATGCGAAAATACCAGCGGACACGCTGAGCAGGAACGCCGCAAAATGCACCACCAGAATCAGCGCGAGCATGACCGGAGCGAACAGGATTTTCAAAAGCAGCCGCATGGGAAAGCCCTCCTTTTTTCTTTTTTTCCAGCGTACCAGAAAATCTTACCGTTTGCAAGGATGCGGACGGAGCAAATGCCCCATTATGCGACAAGTGCCAGTCGGGCAAGGATCGTATTCGCCGCCTGCCATAATTGTTCCTGCCGCTGGAGCAGATCCTCCATGTCGGCATCGTAAAACCGCCCCGTTTCATTCAGCCGCCGCGCGATCTGGTTGAGGTTGTTGCTGGAGCGGCGCAGCAGCGAGATCATTTCGCGCAGCTCGGGCAGGTCGAGCTTGATAATAAAGCCGTCGATGGCAATTTTTCGCAGGTATGCGCTTAAATTCTCCGTGCCGACCTGTTCCATTTTCTGCGCGATCAGCTCGCGCTCCTTTTCGGAAACCCAAAAGATGAGCTGGATATTTCGTTTCCTGCTCATATCACCGCTCCTGCGCCGGTTCCTTCGGCGGCTTGACGTTCTCTTTTTCGGGCGAAGCCTTGCGCAGCTTATCTCGGACAGACGGCGCACGCTGCCTGACCTTGCGCGGCGGGCGCGACCGGTCTTCCCTCTGATCGACCACGGCAAACACGCCCTTCCGTCCGTCCATGCCTGTCAGCGCCAGCGACGGATACGGAAGACGCTTCTGAAGTGCCGCCGTATCTTTACTGGATGCCCGCGCACAGAAATCCGGGGAAAGCGGCACCATGAAGTGCGTGCCGTTCGGGCTGTTCGGTTCTGGCAGCGCCGACATCTGCCTGCAAATGCGGAGCGCTTCGTTATCAATCTCTACCGCCGTGAGCGGCTGTGTCAAAAGATATTCACGGCGCACCTGCCGCGCAAAAGCGTCCACCAGAACAGGGTGGCTTTGGTCAACCACATAATCCAGATGGCGGTCATTGCCGCTGCCTTCGTCCGGTATCGGGATGGTATTTGCCCATTCCCGGTTGTCGTTAGAAATACGTTCGTCCCAGCTTTTGACTTTGATCGTATTTGCCAGCACAAGCATCGTGCGTTCAAAGCCGAACATACGCGCAACGTCTTTCGCGCCCTCTGCATCCAGCCTGCTGCCATCGTAATTTTCGGTGATGGCGCGGTCGATAGCGTCGCGGCAGGCAATATTCGCACGTCTCGACGCGCGGTACTGTTCCAGTTCTCCATGCTCCCGTGCATAGGAACCGGGATGCGGATAGACCGGCGCTTTATATCCTTCGAGGATCGCGTCAGCCCGGCTTGCCATGCTCTCGCGGACAACATCCATATAGCCTGTCTCGCGGTTTTCAAATTCTTTGAAAACGTCTGCCAGCGGCGTCGGTGAGGATAACAGCGCCTGCGCCTGGTCGAGACGCAGATCACTGTCCTCCAGCGCCATCAGAATATCTTCCCGAACCGTGTAGGTATATGTATGGTTCAGAATTTCTTCGGGCGACTGGCCGAGCAGCCAGCCGCGGAAATTTTCCTGTTCTTCAAGCATCTTTTCATAGAGCTCTGTATTTGTGGTTTCGGTGTTCATAATTGTACCTCCATTTCTTTATGCTTCGGCTTAGGGCTTGATTGCTCCGGCAGCGGGGCGCGGAGCTTTTGCAGGATTGACGGACGTGTGGACTTGGCAACGGCGTCGCTGTCTCCGGCCAGACGCTCCATTGGGGTCTTATCGTCGATGTTCAGCTCGGCGTTGAGTTCGGCAAGGCGTGCAGATTTTACACGAAGTTCTTCTTCCTGCGGGAAGGGCTTTCCAAGCGCCGCTTTCGCTTCCTTGACCTGCGCATACAGGTTGTCCAGATACGCTTTCTGTGATGTCACGCGCTCGGGCATGGCGTTCAGCGCATTGTCGATGCGGACAAGGTTTCCTCGGGCGTCTCTGCCCAGCTCGACCCGGTAGGACATCTGTCCCTTGAGCGTCAGAATATAATCCCGTCCGAAATTCTCCAGCGTAAGCGCCATCTGGAATCCGCGATAGCTGCCAACCGGCACCGGCTCTAAGTCCTTGACTTCCTTGCACGTTTCCAGCAGCGCCGCACCGGCGTTGTCCTTATCCGTGAGATTGTCGCCCTTGACCTCCATCCCGGCAAAGCCGTCTTCCGGGTGCGGGTGTGCAGCCAAGGTCTGTATATCCGTTTCCAGACCGGCGATCATATTTTTCGCCGCGTCGATCTGCTCCGGGAATTTGCGCAGGAGGTTGTCCTCCAGCCGGTATTGCTGGCTTTGATGGTTCGAGCGCATCAGCTTCAAGCGGGCAACATCCACATCCAAATCCATCTTCTCTTTGATACGCTCGTCACCGGCGCAGAGCGCTTTGATCTCCGCATAAGAAAGAGCCGTTTCGTCAATATCCTCACAGGAACGTACCGGTGATTTGGATGTCATAATCTGCGAGATGAATCGTTGCTTGTTTTCAATTGTCTGCCAGAGGTAAGCGTCGAACGTGCCTTCCGTGACATAGCGGTAAATATGGACTTCCTTGTTTCGGTTTCCCTGACGGATGATACGTCCGCTGCGCTGCTCCAGATCACCCGGCCGCCACGGGCAGTCAAGGTCATGCAGCGCGATGAGCCGGTCTTGGACGTTCATGCCTGCGCCCATTTTGAAGGTGCTGCCCATCAGGACGCGCACCTGTCCGGAACGCACCTTGCTGAACAGCTCTTTCTTACGAACCTCGGTGTTCGCTTCATGGATGAAGGCGATCTGTTCGCGCGGGATGCCCATAGTGACCAGCTTGCCGCGAATATCGTCGTAGACAGAAAACGGAGCGTCCGGTTCCATGCCGTCTTTGGACAGCTGCGTCTCCAGTGCGCGAAGCTCCGGACTGTCAAGCGTCTTGCCCTTTGCCTTGGCTGGGGACGCCTTTGGCGTGGACAGGTCACAAAAGACGAGCTGGGTGAGCTTGTCTGCCTGCCCTTCCTGCCAGATACGGAAAATGTTATCTACACACCGGTTCACCTTGCTGCATGGGTCGTCCGGAAGGTTGGGGTTGATGATGCGCTGGTCAAGCCCGAGCTTTCGTCCATCCGACGTAATTTTCAGCATATTGTCCTTTGCCGCGTTCACCTTGCCGCTGTGAACCTCTGCCGCACGTTTGGACAGCTCCTGCACCATGCCTTGCTGCACCTGTGTCGGCTGCGAAACCTCCGTGTGGTAGACCGGTGTTGGGGTCGGAAGGTGAAGCTGGTCAGCAGTCTTGATGTCCGCTGCTTCTTTGAACAGGTTCATCAGTTCGGGCAAATTGAAAAACTTCGCAAAGCGCGTCCTTGCCCGGTAACCCGTGCCCTCCGGCGCAAGCTCAATGGCGGTCGTCGTTTCACCAAAAGTCGATGCCCAGCAGTCAAAGTGCGTCAGGTCCCGTTCCCGGAGCGTGTCATGCTGCAAATAGCGCATCATGGTGAACAGCTCTGTCATGGAGTTAGAAACCGGCGTACCGGTCGCAAACACGACGCCTTTGCCGCCAGTGATCTCGTCGATGTAGCGGCACTTCAAGAGCATATCCGAGGATTTCTGCGCGTCGGTGGTGGAAAGACCAGCGACGTTGCGCATTTTTGTGTAAAGAAACAGGTTTTTATAACTATGTGCTTCGTCTACATAGAGCCGGTCAATGCCGAGCTGCTCGAAGGTCACAACATCGTCCTTGCGTTCGGTTTCATGCAGCTTTTCAAGCCGTGCCAGCAGCCCCTTTTTTGTGCGCTCTAAGCTCTTGATCGTAAAATGCTCGGCGTTCGCCGCCTGTAACTCCCGGATACCGTCCTCGATCTCATAAATCTGCTCATGGAGCAAACGCTCCTGCCGCTCCTTGGAGATCGGGATCTTCTCAAACTGGCTGTGGCCGATGATGACAGCATCATAATCGCCGGTCGCAATCCGGACGCAGAATTTCTTGCGATTGCGGGTTTCAAAATCCTTTTTGGTCGTGACAAGGATGTTTGCGGAGGGATAAAGCCGCAAAAATTCGGATGCCCACTGCTCCGTCAGGTGGTTCGGCACGACGAACATGGCTTTCTGGCAAAGCCCCAGCCGCTTGGATTCCATCTCTGCCGCGACCATCTCGAAGGTCTTGCCCGCGCCAACTTCGTGCGCAAGGAGGGTGTTGCCGCCGTAGAGGATGTGCGCAATCGCGTTTTTCTGGTGTTCGCGCAGCGTGATCTCCGGGTTCATACCGGAAAAGCGGATGTGGCTGCCGTCATACTCGCGTGGACGAAGCGAATTGAATTTTTCGTTGTATTGCTTCACCAGCGTTTGCCGTCTGGTCGGGTCCTTCCAAATCCAATCTTGAAAAGCATCCTTGATGGCCTGCTGCTTCTGCTGTGCCAGCGTCGTTTCTTTCTGGTTCAGAACGCGCTTTTCTACGCCGTTTTCATAGGTCGTGTCGTAGATACGCACATCGCGCAGATTCAGCGTATCTTCCAGAATCCGGTACGCATTGGCGCGTTCCGTGCCGTAGGTCATGTAGGCGTTGACATCCTGCATTGACGGGAGAGATTTTCCGCTGATATTCCATTCTGCGGTAGTTGGTGAATAGCGCACCTGCATCAGATGCTTCTTGTTATACGGGGGCTTGAAGGTCTGCTCCATGAACTGCTGGATATAGCTGTAGTCGATCCAAGTCGCGCCGAGCCGCACTTCAATTTCCGACGCATCCAGATCCTTCGGCTGTGCCTGCCTGAGCGCTTCTACATTGGGCAAATAGCCGGGGCTGTCTACTGCGGCTTTTTCTGCTTCTTGCAGCTTTCGACGGACATTGCCGGAAAGGTATTCGTCTGCCGTCTGCCAGTTGCCAAGAACCGGGTCGAGGAAAATGACGCCGTTCAGCTCGTCGATCAGGTCTTCCTGACTTTTTCCGGAAAGCTGTGCCATATACTCCATATCCACGCAGGCTTTTTCCGAAATGGACAGCGCCAGTGCTTCCGAAGCTGTGTCCACCGTGGTCACGACCTCATGTGGCTTGATGGTACGCTTCGTAAAAATATCCGCTTTTCGTTCCAGCTCGCGGTTCTCATTCAGAATTTCCAGCGAACAGAGCAGATAATAGGAACTGTCGTCAGAGAACGCGAGATTGTTGGCGCGGGAGTTGATAAGACCGTACTTGGCCGTGAACGCATCATAAAGCCTGTTTAAGTCCCGCTGCGTCTGCCGGATCGTTTCATCGGAAATGAAACTGTCCATCTGCTGCGCAATGAGCTTCTGCACACAATCCCGCAGACCGATCATGCCCTTAACACGCTCTTTTGCCGTTGCGTTCAGGTCCGGTTTTACCATGACGCTGTTTTCACGGTAATACACCTCACCGTGGACAACAGTGTAGCTGTAGTTTTTTACGTCTGGGTCTGCGGGGATGGAGGTGTCGATCTGTTCGCCCTCGCCCAGCTCTGGCAGCGCCGCTTCCTGATAGGTGCCGCGAATATACTTCACGGCATCATGGAGTTGATCTGCAAGCTCCAGTCCTTTAATGGGTTCTACGGTAAAATCCTGTTTTCCGTACTGTGTGCTTTCAGAAGATTGCCTGCCGAGGATCATTTCCGGATGGTCGATGAAATACTTGTTGATGGCAAAGCCGTCCGCGTTTTCACCGACCTTTGTCCACTCCGGTTCAATCTCAAGGGGCCGGTCGCGCTTTTGCAGGAACAGGATGTCAGATACCACGTCCGTACCGGCGTTGGCTTTGAACGCATTGTTGGGAAGACGAATGGCCCCCAGCAGGTCGGCGCGCTCGGCAATGTACCGTCTGGCGCGGTCGTCTTTGCTGTCCATCGTATACCGAGAGGTCACAAACGCGACGATACCGCCCGGACGCACCTGATCGAGCGCCTTGGCGAAAAAGTAATTGTGAATAGAAAAACCGAGCTTGTTGTAAGCCCGGTCGTTTACCTGATATTGTCCGAACGGCACATTGCCGATGGCGAGGTCATAGAAATCGCGTCGATCTGTTGTCTCAAAGCCCGCAACCGTAATGTCGGCTTTGGGATAAAGCTGCTTTGCAATGCGCCCGGTGATGCTGTCCAGCTCCACGCCGTAGAGCTTGCTGCCCTGCATCTGCTCCGGCAGCA
>ERZ780207.124-NODE-124-length-96137-cov-10.011407_pt1 | contig 96137 bp, 114 predicted proteins | sample MGYA00510977_ERZ780207 | MGnify/ENA primary metagenome ERZ780207 (study PRJEB29588, sample SAMEA2151383) | human gut metagenome | biome: human gut; feature: human-associated habitat; material: faeces | place: Denmark | collected 2008/2010 ...
TCGGCGGCAAGGCGCAGTTCGGCGGCCAGCGCTTCGGCGAAATGGAAGTCTGGGCCCTCGAGGCCTACGGTGCGGCGTATACGCTGCAGGAGATTCTGACCGTCAAGTCCGACGACGTGACAGGCCGTGTCAAGACCTATGAGGCCATCGTCAAGGGACACAACGTCCCAACTCCGGGCGTGCCCGAATCGTTCAAGGTTCTCGTCAAAGAACTCCAGTCTCTGTGCCTGGACGTCAAGATTCTCGGCGAAGACGGCGAGGAAGTGGATCTTAAGGACGACGACGATGATGATTCCATCTACGGCGCAGGCGGCAAGGCGCTGCCCGACGATGAGATCACGATGGACGATGATCTGCCGAACGGCAAGGACGTTGACGCCGACGAAGCGGCTGACGCGGGCTTTGAAATCCAGGACGAGGACGATGTCTTCGGCCTGCTGAACGACAGCTACACCATGGACTCCGATGATTCGGAGAATGTATAAGAAGGAGGCGGCAATACAATGAGTCATGCAACATTCAGCGCAATCCAGATCGGTATTGCTTCCCCGGATAAGATCCGCGAATGGTCCTACGGAGAGGTCAAGAAGCCGGAAACCATCAACTACCGCACCCTGAAGCCCGAGCGCGACGGTCTGTACTGCGAGCGCATCTTTGGCCCGACGAAGGACTGGGAATGCCACTGCGGTAAGTATAAGAAGATCCGCTACAAGGGCAAGATCTGCGACCGCTGCGGCGTCGAGGTCACGCGCGCCAAGGTCCGCCGTGAGCGCATGGGCCATATCGAGTTGGCCGCTCCGTGCAGCCACATCTGGTATTTCAAGGGTATCCCGTCCCGCATGGGCCTGCTTTTGGATATCAGCCCCCGCATTCTCGAAAAAGTCCTGTATTTTGCCAACTATATCGTCACCGATCCCGGTGATTGCCCGCTGGCCAAGAACCAGATCCTGTCCGAAAAAGAGTACCGCGATATGCGCGAGAAATATGAGGATGATTTCAAGGCCGGCATGGGCGCGGAAGCCGTGAAGGAACTGCTGCAGCAGATCAATCTGGAAGAACTCTCTGAGCAGCTGAAAAGCGAACTCAAGGACGCCTCTGGCCAGAAGAAGCTGCGCATCATCAAGCGCCTCGAGGTTGTCGAGTCGTTCCGTATGTCCGGCAATGATCCGACGTGGATGGTCATGGACGTGCTGCCGGTTATTCCGCCGGAACTTCGCCCGATGGTTCAGCTGGATGGCGGCCGCTTTGCGACCTCCGACCTGAATGACCTCTACCGCCGCGTCATCAACCGCAATAACCGCCTCAAGCGGCTCATTCAGCTGCAGGCGCCGGATATCATCGTCCGCAATGAAAAGCGCATGCTGCAGGAGGCCGTCGATGCTCTGATCGACAACGGCCGCCGCGGAAGAGCCGTCACGGGCGCCAATAACCGCGCGCTCAAGTCCCTCAGCGATATGCTCAAGGGCAAACAGGGCCGCTTCCGTCAGAACCTGCTCGGCAAGCGCGTTGACTATTCCGGCCGTTCCGTTATCGTCGTCGGTCCGGAGCTGAAGCTGTATCAGTGCGGCGTGCCGAAGGAAATGGCCATCGAACTGTTCCGCCCGTTCGTCATGAAGAAGCTTGTCGAGGACGGCCTTGCCAACAACATCAAGTCTGCCAAGAAGATGATCGATAAAGGCAAGGACGAGGTCTGGGACGCACTCGAGGATATCATCAAGGATCGCCCGGTCATGCTCAACCGCGCGCCGACGCTGCACCGCCTCGGCATTCAGGCCTTCGAGCCGGTTCTGGTTGAGGGCCGCGCGTTGAAGCTGCATCCGCTGTGCTGCACCGCGTTCAATGCGGACTTCGACGGCGACCAGATGGCAATTCACGTTCCGCTGTCCGCAGAAGCGCAGGCAGAGGCCCGTATCCTCATGCTCTCGGCCAACAACCTCCTGCGTCCGCAGGACGGCAAGCCGGTCACGGTTCCGACGCAGGATATGATCCTCGGTACCTATTACCTGACGTACCAGCGCTATGACGTCGATGCGTTTGATACCATCCATGAGATTTTCCCGCTGCTCGAGTGCGGCAAGCTGCCGTATGAGAAGCCCATCTGGGTCAAGAATATCTGGGACGATCCCGAATCTGAGAACTATCAGTACTATCTGCGCACCCGCGGCGCGCTGCTCGACAATGAGACAGATCGCCCGGAGACGATTCCCGGTTCCTATCAGACGCTTTCGCAGGCGGTTGCCGCACTGGATGCAGGTGAAATCCAGCCGGACGAGGTCATCTATGTCTGGAACATCTGGGATTCCGAGGCCGATATCAAGGAAGAGAACCATATCTATATCCGCACCGTCGGCGCGTATGCCCAGCAGGCGCACGAGGCGGGCGATGCCCGTCCGAAGGAATACTTCAAGTATTATCATGATGAAGACGAGGCCATGATGGCTTATGCCGATGGCATGATCGCCATGCACGACCCGATCAAGGTCTGGAAGGAACTTGAAATCGACGGCAAGAAGGAACACCGCATCATCGATGCAACCGTGGGCCGCCTCATCATCAACGATGCGATCCCGCAGAACCTCGGCTTTAAAAAGCGCGAGTCGGTCGATGATCTGTTCCCGCTGGAGATCGACTTCGTCGTCGGTAAGAAGCAGCTTGGCAAGATCATTGATAAGTGTATCCGTATCAACGGTTTCACGCAGTCTACCGAAATGCTCGACAAGGTCAAGGCCCTCGGTTATAAATATTCTACCAGAGCCTCCATCACCGTTTCCATCGCGGATATGGAGATCCCGGAGAAGAAGTATGAACTCATTCGTGAGGCCGAGAAGGAGGTCGTCAAGATCGACCGCCAGTACAAGCGCGGCTTCATCACCAACGACGAACGCTACCGTCTGACTGTCCAGCAGTGGGAGAAGTCTATCAAGGACGTCACCGATGCACTGCAGTCGAACCTCAAGCGCTTCAACCCAATCTTCATGATGGCTGACTCCGGCGCGCGAGGCAGCATGAACCAGATCCGTCAGCTGGCCGGTATGCGCGGCCTGATGGCAGATACGAACGGCCGCACGATCGAAATCCCGATCAAGGCGAACTTCCGCGAAGGTCTGTCCGCTCTGGAATACTTCATCTCCTCCCGAGGCGCTCGAAAGGGTATGACCGATACCGCGCTTCGTACTGCTGACTCCGGCTATCTGACCCGCCGCATGGTTGACGTCTGCCAGGACGTCATCATCCGTGAGAACGACTGCGGCTCCACGAACGGCAGCTGGAAGGGCGACTATTATGAGAAGGGCCAGCTGATCGACTCCTTCGGCAACCGTATCCGCGGCCGCTACCCGGTCTACGATATCACCGACCCGAAGACAGGCGAACTGCTGCACTCCAAGGACGTCATGCTCCGCGAGGAGGATGCCGCCAAGTTTACGGCCCACGGCATTGACCGTGTGTACGTCCGCTCTGTCCTCGGCTGCAAGGCCCGTTCCGGCGTGTGCGCACGCTGCTACGGCATGAACCTTGCGACGAGCGAACTTGTCAATCTGGGCGAGGCAGTCGGCATCATCGCTGCGCAGTCTATCGGCGAGCCCGGCACGCAGCTGACCATGCGTACTTTCCACACCGGCGGCGTCGCGGGCGACGATATCACGCAGGGCCTTCCCCGTGTTGAGGAATTGTTCGAGGCCAGAAAGCCGAAGAAGATGGCGCAGATCTCCGAAATCGACGGCGTTGTCGATGTTGACGATTCGCACCGCACGGCGCTGCGCAACATCACCATTACCGCCGACGACGGTGAGGTCAAGCAGTATCAGGTCCCGTATTCCGTCGGCCTGAAGGTCGAACACGGCAAGCGCGTCCGCAAGGGCGAACCCATCACCGACGGTGCGCTGAACCCGCACGACGTGCTGCGTATTTCCGGCGTTGAGGCCGTACAGGATTATCTGACGCAGGGCGTTCTCGCCGTGTACCGTCAGCAGGGTGTTGACATCAACGAAAAGCACATTGAGGTCATCATCCGTCAGATGATGCGCAAGGTTAAGGTCGAAGAGCCCGGCGATACGACGCTGCTGTCCGGCACGGTCGTTGACATGTTCGAGTTTGAAGACGCCAATGCCGCTGTGCAGGCGCGCATTGACGCCGGCGAGACGGATCTCAAGTTTGCAACCGACAGCCTGATCCTCATGGGCATCACGAAGGCGTCCCTTGCAACCGAGTCCTGGCTCTCTGCTGCTTCCTTCCAGGAGACGACAAAGGTCTTGACCGATGCAGCCATCAAGGGCAAGGTCGATCATCTGGTCGGCCTGAAGGAAAACGTCATCATCGGCAAGCTGATTCCCGCAGGCTCCGGCCTCAAGGCCTACCGCGACTTCGATACGCTCACTACCCCGGAATCCATCGTGACCGAGGAAATGATCGACGACGAGAAGCTGTAAGCAAGCAAAGTTTATTTCCGGCAGGCGCGGCGAGAGCCGTGCCTGCCGACTGACAGAAAAAGCACCGTTTTCAACAGATGAAAACGGTGCTTTTTGCATATTCAGCTGGAAAAACCAGCCTGCTTCACAGTGAACGGACTGCAATTTTGGCCGGGGCGGCGGTGCAGACGCAGACGGAATATCCCGCGAACAGCGGCAGCAGCTGCAAATGCACGCCCGGAACAGACGGAAAGACGCAGCCCTGCGAGACGGTGCAGACCGCAGTCAGACCGGAAAGACCCTCGCCGGTATACTTGAGATAGCTTTCCTTTGCGCACCAGAGATCAAAGAAGGGAACATATGCAGTCCGCTCCAGAAATGCGCACTCTGCCGGCGAAAAAAAGCGGCGCGCAAGCGCCTGCTTCTGACAGGCGCGGTGCTGCTGCACGTCGAGGCCGACGGGGGCGCCGGAAAACGCACACAGCCAGTGTCTGCCGCTGTGCGAGAGATTGAAGTGCAGCTGCGGCGCATGCAGGAAATACGGCTTTCCGTGCGTGCCAGATGCAAGCGTCAGATCTGTCTGGGCGGGTGCAGACAACTGCGCCGCCTGCCGCAGCAGCCGGTGCGACAGGCCGGATGTCCCGTCATACGCGGCGCAGTAGATTGTGACCTGCTGCGGCTCAATCATTCGGCGTGTCGGTCAGGACCTTGCCGATGTTCCACAGATGCGCTGCGCGCTGGGCTGCGTCCAGCCGCTCAGCGTCGCGTTCGTAGCGGATTTCCGCTGTGTGCGCGCCGCAGTCGAGACAGGCTGCGTAAAAGCACCAGCCATTTTCTTCTTCCATCAGTCCTGCGCCGCCACAGATGGGGCACTCCTGCAATTCAATCTGTTCGTAAAGTTCCATGTTGTTCGCTCTCCTGTTTCATTTGGATTCTCAGACCAGTATAGTGCAGCTTTTCCGCCGCGTCAACCAAAACCGTGCCTGCGTAATCGCTAAAAACGCTTGCCGATTCAAGCATTGGCTACTTGACGGATGATGCAGTATACCGTTATACTGAGAAAAAACAGAAGGGCGGCGCAGTATGGACAAGCTTACGATCTTTTTTGACCTCGACGATACGCTCTACGACCGCAGGATTCCCTATGAGCGGGCGTTTTATCAGTTCTTCGGCGGAGCATATACGGAAAAGCTGCCGCAGGCATTTAATGCGGTCATTCATCGCGGCTACGAGGTCTTTACCGCTGCGCATACCGGAAGAATCACCATGGAGGCGATGCACATCTACCGCCATCAGACGGGGCTGGCAGACGTCGGCATTTCCATCACGCCGGACGAGGCGCTGCGCTTTCAGTCGCTCTATGCCGAACAGCAGCGGCACATCACGCTAAGCGATACGATGTGCCGTGTGCTGGATGTGTGCAAAAATCGCTTCGCTGCTGTCGGCGTTATTACGAATGGAGGCGTTGCCTCGCAGACTGGAAAGCTGAAAAGCCTTGGGATGGAGCGCTGGGCGGCTGTGCCGCTTATTCTGATTTCAGATGCCGTCGGCGTGATGAAGCCTGCGCCGGAAATTTTCCATATGGCGCAAAAGGCCGCAGGAGGCGGCCCGTGCCTGTTTGTGGGCGATTCCTGCTCACAGGATATCGCCGGAGCCGCTGCTTGCGGCTGGAAGACGGTCTGGATGAATCGGCGCTGCGAAAAGCCGGGGCACGTCTGCCCGGACTACACCGTCACGACTGAACAGGAACTGCTTAGCTGCCTGCAAACGATCGCAGACACCGCACAAGGTTGACACTGCCCCGGACAGATGCTTGTCCGGGGCTTCATGCTGCCTTATAAAAACCCGGCGGCGGAAAACTCCGCTGCCGGGCGCTTGAGGGCAAATTTAGATGTTTCTGACGTTCTCGTCTGCAAGGAAGAACAGCGCCAGCGCACCGGGGCCAACGTGTGAGCCGGTCACAGGCTCATAATCGACCATCAGGATATTCTTGGGCGGCTTGCTGCTGCGGCGCAGGAGGGACGCGAGGATCTGCGCGTCGGGCGCGCAGTCGGCGTGGGCGATGCCGACGGTCTGGTCCTGCGCATCCACAACAAGTTCCTCATACCGCTTGGCAATGGCCTCGACGGCACGCTGCCGTCCGCGAAGCTTGGCGAAACAGACGATTTTTCCCTGCGGGTCGCCCTTTAGAAGCGGCTTAATCTGCAAGACTGTTCCGACAGCAGCCTCCAGATTGGACAGACGGCCCGTCCGGCGCAGATAGCGCAGATCGTCAACGGTAAAGATCTGCGCCATGCGGTGACGCAGCGCGCGAAGCGTCTTATAGGTTTCGTCGATACACATCCCTTCACGGCGGCAGTTGACCGCGCGCATGACAAGCAGACCCTCGCCCAGCGATGCGCTGTAGGTATCGACCAGAAGCAGTTTCCTGTCCGGGAATTCCTCGCGCAGCTGCCGCGCGGCAATCTGACCCGAGGCATATGAGCCGCTGATACCGGAGGACATGCTGACGAACAAAACGTCCTCACCGGCTTCCAGCATCGGCGTCAGAACGTCAATATAGCGCTGCGGCGGGATCTGCGAGGTCGTGACCTTCACGCCGCTGCGCATTTGTGTGTAAAAATCTTTTGCGTCAAAGGTTGCCAGATCCATGCAGGACTGCTCTCCCTTGCCGCTCTGGAAGGTGTAGGGGATGATGGTGATCTGCTCCGAGAGCAAATAGTCAGTCGGAAGATTTGCGGATGTATCGGTAACGATTCTGAACATAACGGAACTTCTTTCTTGATGTAATCTTAAATATTAGATTATCACATTTTGACTGCAATGTCAATTCATCTTTCAAATCTGAATTGCTCTTGCGTTTTTTACCGGATGTGATATACTTAGTTCCGAAAGGTGTGTGCAGCAATGAATTTTGACAATGATCTTGTCGTCGGCAAGCTTCGGCGATGGGAAAAGTTTCTCGCGGCCTATCGGCTTCCGGACTGGGACGCCATTCCGGATTTCGGCCTCTATATGGAGCAGGTCGTGCAGCTTCTGAAGCAGTATCTGGACTATCTGCCGCCGGAACTCAAGCAGGCGGAGCCCATCACGGCAGCGGCCATCAACAACTATGTCCGTACAAAGCTGCTGCCGGAGCCGCGCAAAAAGCGTTATTACCGCATCCATATCGCGTATCTCATCATGATCTGTACGCTCAAGCAAAGCCTGCGGCTGTCGATGCTGTCCACGCTCCTGCCGGGCGATCTTCCGGAGGAGGATGTCAAAAGGGCCTATGCTGCGTTTGTACTGCGCCATCAGCGGTGTGCGAAGTACTTCATCGAGCAGGTCCGTCTGACGGCTGCTGCCATGTTTGACCGGGAGGTTACGACGGAACTGAATGTCCGCGACACGCCGGAGATGATTGTCTCCGCTGCGATTTTGAGCGGATTTACGAACCTGTTCGCGGAGAAGCTTGTGCTGCTGGAGGGCAAAACGCTCGCCGACGGCGGAAGCATCGAGGTAAGAAAATAAACCGGAGCCGGCGTTCCCATTTTGGAACGCCGGCTCCGGCTGTCTAAGAAGTTAAATTGTACAAGCAGCGTATTGTTCGGCTTATCCGATGAGGCTGCATACCAGATCGGTGTATTCGCCTGCGTTTTCGACCGGCAGACCGGCCATGAGCAGCGCCTGCGTGTAGAGAATCTTTACCAGATCCTCCGCCTTCTTCTCGTCCTGTGCAACTGCGATCTGCAGCTTCGCAAAAATCGGATGGTCGGCGTTCAGTTCGAGGATGCGGTCGGCCTTCATGCCGGCCTCGGGGTTCATGCGCTTGAAATATTTCTCCATTTCAAACGTCATGCCGCCGTCGGGGACGACGCTGACGGGATGGCTGCCCAGATTGTCGCTCAAGCGTACGTCCTTTACTTGCTCACCCAGCGTCTTTTTGACGAATTCAAGCGTCTGCTTCGATTTTTCGCTCTTTTCCTCGGCAGCTTTCTTTTCCTCTTCTGTTTCGAGGCCCAGATCACCAGCCGTAATGGCCTTGAGTTCTTTCTCCTGATACTTTGCCAGCGTTTGCGGTACGAAACCATCGACCTCATCGGTCATGAACAGCACATCGCAGCCCTTCTGCTGCAGCTTTTCCATCTGCGGCAGCTGGAGCAGCGCCTCGCGGCTCTCGCCGTTGGCATAGTAAATATACTTCTGATCCTCCGGCATGGCAGCGACGTATTCCTTGAGAGAGATCAGCTTGCCCTGCTTGCTCGACCAGTAGAGCAGCAGATCCTGAAGCGTTTCCTTCTTTGCGCCATAATCGGCCAGAACGCCGTACTTGATCTGCGGGCCGAAGGCTGCGAAGAACTTTTCGTATTTCTCACGGTCGTTGTCCATCAGCTTCTGCAGTTCGGTCTTGATCTTCTTTTCGAGGTTTCCTGCGATGAATTTCAGCTGACGGTCGTGCTGGAGCATCTCACGGGAAATATTCAGACTCAGATCCTGCGAATCGACCACGCCGCGCACAAAGCGGAAGCAGTCCGGCAGCAGATCAGCGCAGTTTTCCATGATCATCACGCCGGAGGAATACAGCTGCAGACCCTTCTTGAAGTCTTTGGTGTAGAAGTCATACGGCGCTTTCGCGGGGATGAACAGCAGGGCCTTGTATGTGACCGCACCTTCGACGTTCGCGTGGATGACGGCTAGCGGGTCTTCAAAGTCGAAGAACTTTTCCTTATAGAAATTGTTGTATTCCTCGTCAGTGACATCCTTTTTGTTCCGGTTCCAGATCGGAACCATGGAGTTGAGCGTCTCAACCTCGGTATACGTCTCATATTCGGGCTTGTCGCTCTTTTCCGTGCCCTCCTTCATGCGGCTCTTTTCAACCGCCATGCGGATGGGGTAGCGGATATAATCGGAATACTTGCGGACAAGGGATTGCAGTTCCCATGTTTTCAGGAAGCGGGAGTATTTTTCGTCGTCCGTGTCGGCCTTCAGCTGCATGATCACGTCCGTACCGGCGTTTGCACGCTCACACGGGGTCATGGTATAGCCGTCCGCGCCCTCGGATTCCCATTTCCAAGCCTCATCGGAGCCGTATTTCTTTGAAATGACGGTCACTTTGTCCGCAACCATGAACGCAGAATAGAAGCCTACGCCGAACTGGCCGATGATATCGGTGTCGGCGGCCTTTTCCTTGTCCAGCGCCTGCTTGAACTGCAGGCTGCCGGAGCGGCAGATCGTGCCGAGGTTGTTTTCCATCTCGTCCTTGTCCATGCCGATGCCGTTGTCGCTGACGGTCAGCGTGTGTGCAGCCTCGTCGGGCTTGAGTTCGATCGCAAAATCGCTGCGGCTGAGGCCGACGCTTTCATCGGTCAGTGCCTGATACGCCAGCTTGTCGATGGCGTCGGAGGCGTTGGAAATAATTTCACGCAGGAAAATCTCCTGATGCGTGTAAATGGAGTTTATCATGAGATCCAGCAAACGCTTGGATTCCGCTTTGAACTGTTTCTTTGCCATATTGAATGTCACGTCCTTTGCAGATTAGCACTCGTACTTCTTGAGTGCTAATTGTATTCTAGCACACTTTTCGTCGTTTGCAAGGGGTTTTTACAAAATTCATAAAGTGTTCATAGCGTCGGTTGATGCTATGCCGCAAAAAACCAGCAGCGCCCGCATGGGCACTGCTGATTTGAATTATGCCTTTGCCATCAGTTCGGCAGCGGGCATGAGGCCGCTGACGTCGGCCTGCGCCATGCTTCCTGCGTCAAACAGCGCTGCAACATTCGGTTCGATCGGCAGCCGCGCGAGAACCGGCAGCGAGAATTGCAGCGCCAGTTCGTCCAGCTTGCTCTTTCCGAAGATCTCCACCTTTTTACCGCAGTCCGGACACTGGAAATAGCTGTAGTTCTCCACAAAGCCATAGACCGGTACGTTCATCATCCGCGCCATGTTGACGGCCTTGGAGACAATCATGGACACGAGGCTCTGCGGACTTGTGACAATCACCACACCGTCAACCGGAAGCGACTGGAACACCGTCAGCATCACGTCGCCCGTTCCGGGCGGCAGATCGACGAACATATAATCCACATCGCCCCAGCAGACATCCGTCCAGAACTGCTTGACTGCGCCGCCGATGACCGGGCCGCGCCAGATGACGGGATCCGTCTCGTTCGGAAGAAGCAGATTGATGGACATGACCTTAATGCCCTCGGGCGTCTCAGCGGGGAGCATCCCGTCGTCACTGCCCACGATCTGCTCGTGCAGGCCAAAGGCTCTGGGGATGGACGGGCCGGTGACATCTGCATCGAGAATGGCTGTTTTGTACCCCAGCTTCTGCATGGCGACGGCCAGCATCGACGTGACGGTCGATTTGCCGACGCCGCCTTTGCCGGAGACGACTGCAATGACCTTTTTGACATTTGATTTCTTGTTCGGCTCTGCCAGCAGGCTCTCCGGCTTGCGGTCAGAGCAGCTTTCTCCGCAGCTGGAACAGTTGCCGCTGCATCCGCTCATAAAAAACACTCCTTTTTGTGTCGTTTGCTGTTATTCTACCACCAAAGCGGGAAAAGTCAAACATCCGCCTGCCGGTTCTGGATCAGCATGCGCAGTTCATCGTGCGCATGGATCAGCGCGTCGGCATTTTTCTGAAATTCGGTCCAGCGTGCGTCGATCTGCGCGGCAGACTCAGTCAGAAGCCGGTCTGCTTGCGCCTGCGCGTCCTGTACGATCTTATCAGCCTGCTGTTTTGCGTCCTGTAAGATCGCCTCGCGCTGCCGCTGTGCCTCGTCCGTCTTCTGCACCATGTCGGCTGTTGCAGCTTTGACGGAGGCAAGATACTGGTCAGCGGCGGCCTGTGCAGCCTCGAATACGCCGTTTACCTGAATGGCCGCTTCGGCAATAGAGCCGGCGGACGCAATGCGAAGCGTCCGGTCCTCCAGCTGCTGCCGCAGCGCCTGATTTTCCGCAAGGCTGTCTTCATACCGCTTCTGCTGTTCGTAGAGAATATCCAGCAGTTCTGCGCGGCTGAGATGTCTGAGATCCTTATCGGTCATGATATCCGTTCCCTTCCTGCCTGCTTGGGCGTCATCCGTGCCTTGCCTGCCAGAATGCCTTGGCAAAGGCGAAGACCTCACGCAGCGTATAATTTACCTTCAGGATCCACGGCCATGTATCGCTTGCAAGGCCGTATGGCTCCATGGAGAGCGTCCGTGCGATATATTTTGCACGGCACATATGAAAATCACTTGTGACGATCAGCACACGCGACGTATCAAATCCCGCCGCCTCGGCAAGCTTCGACGAAAACAGCAGATTCTCCCGCGTGTTGGATGCTTTGTCCTCTTCTATGACGCGGGAAGCATCCGCACCGTGTTCGATCAGATACCGGGCCATGACGGACGCTTCCGTATGCGCTTCGTCCGGTCCCTGTCCGCCGGAGACGATCACGGTTTTATCCGGGTGTTCCTGCATGAAAGTGAGCGTCTTGTCCAGCCGCTTTTTTAACGTCAGCGACGGCCCATCGCCCTGCACCTGCGCGCCGAGTACGACGATAAACGCCGGCGTTTCGTCCTGTGCCATGATGCTGTCCTGTCCCTGCACGGCAATATACCCCATCGCACCGAAAATCACCGCCATGCCTGCGGCAGTCAGACCGGTCAATAGACGGCTCCAATGCTCCGGTGCGTTCTTTTTCTTCAAAATCCGCAGCGCCAGCAAAACCGCCGCAAGCAGCAGCAGGCAAATGCCCGTCATGCCGATGTGCAGCGGCAGAGCCAGACATACTGCGCCGAGCACTGTAAGCAGCGCAATCACCCAGACCGGAATCATGTTGCACCCTCCAAATCAGACGAAAGCCGCTCCCACTCGTCCATCAGGCCAGTGAGTGTGTCGTCGCAAGCCTGCTTTTCTTCCATCAACCGCGCCAGTTCCTGATAATCAGATGCGGCGGCTTCAATCTGCGTATCCAGCTGAGCGGAAAGCTGCTCTTGCTTTTCAATCTCACGTTCCAGCGCACGGACTTGCTTTTCCAGCATCTTACTGCCGGAGGCTTTCGGCTTTTCCTTTCGTTCCTTTTTCAGCTTCTCCGGTGCAGGAGCCGCGATGGCCTCCTTTTCCTTGATGGAGCGGTATTTTTCATACCCGCACGGGAAGTCACGGATATGTCCGTTTTCCAGTTCCCAGATGCGCGTGGCGAATTTGTTGACAAAATACCGGTCGTGGGAGACGAAGATGAGCGTGCCCTCATAGTCCTCCAGCGCATCCTCCAGCCATTCGCGCGAGTCGATATCCAGATGGTTCGTTGGCTCGTCGAGGACCAGCAAATTAATCTTCTCATCCATCAGCATGCACAGCCGCAGACGGCTCTGCTCGCCGCCGGACAGGCTTGAAACGGTCTTGAATACGTCCTCGCCCTCGAACAGATACGCGCCCAGCCGGTCGCGTGCGGTCTGTACAGTGCAGTTTTTTTCATAGAGCATCGTGTCAAGCAGCGTCCGCTCGGGGTGGGCAAAATGAATGATCTGCGGCAGATAAGCCCATTTGACCGTGGGGCCGAACTTCACGCGGCCTGCGCCGGCCTCCTCGCCGAGCAGAAGCTTTAGAAATGTAGATTTTCCGGTTCCGTTGTCGCCCAGCAGTGCGATGCGTTCGCCGCCCGCGACCTGCAGTTCAACGTCTGAAAACAGTGTCCGGCCGTCGTATGCCTTGCCGAGCCCCTTGACGGACAAAACCTCGTCGCCGAAGAAGTCCCGCTGGGCGAATTTCGCCCGCATGGTCTTCTCCTGTGTGGGACGGTCAGTTTTTTCGATGCGCTCCATACGGTGCTGAATGGACATGGCGCGGCGATAGAGCGTGCGGTTATTGATACCCCAGCCCTTCATGCGCTCCAGCGTGAAGCCAAGCTGCGAAAGCTTGGCCTGTTCTTTTTCGTACTGCTTCAGCTGAAGTTCAAAGCGCGCCTGCTTTTCCTGCACATAGAACGAATAATTGCCGGAATAAAACTCTGCCTTGCCGTCGTGCAGTTCGACAATGCGAGTCACAACGCGGTCAAGAAAATACCGGTCATGGGAGATCGTCAGGACGGTCCCCTTAAATTTTTCAATATAGCCCTCAAGCCATTCGACCGCGTGCATGTCCAGATGGTTCGTCGGCTCGTCAAGCAGCAGAATATCGGTCTTTTCCAGCAGCAGCCGCGCTAAATTCACGCGCGTTTTCTCTCCGCCGGAAAGACTGTCAAAGTCCTGCTGCCGTTGTGCGGCGGGAATGCCAAGACCGTTGCAGATCTTGTCAGTCTGCATGTCTGTCTCATAGCCGCCGCCGGTCTGAAAGCGCGTGGAAAGCGCATCGTACTCGGTGAGCATGGCCTTATCCGGGTGCGCAGCCATCTGCTCTTCAAGACGGCGCATTTTGCCCTGGATATTGGTAAGTTCCCGAAACGCCGTGCGCAGCACGTCCTCTACCGTATAGCCTGCCGGATAATGCGGGATCTGGGAGATAAGGCCGACCTTCCGGCCCGGTGCAAAGCGCACTTCGCCGGTGTTGTAGTCCAGTTCTCCGGTCAGTATTTTGAAGAGCGTCGTCTTGCCTGCGCCGTTTCGCCCAAGCAGGCCTACACGCTCGCCAGCCTGGATGTCAAAGCTGACGCCGTCCAGCAGATTGGTGTCGGCGTCGAAGCTTTTGACGAGATCTTTTACAGAAATATCGATCATGAGTGCTTCCTCTTGTGCCTATGGCGGCTGGTTTCAGTCTCCGCCGTCGCCGCCGAGCAGGGGGCGGATGACGCCGGAGGCGTCGAATCTGGTATCGTGGGAGGTCGTGATGAAGACAAGCTGCGTGGACGGATCCGGCAGCACCTCAGCCATGTCCTCCGTCACAGTCATTACGTCGTTGGCTTTTTCCGTCGTGATATAGACGCGGCTGGCGTACTGTGCGACGGACGGGACCGTCGTGCCCAGCGCGAGGCGGATGGAACTTCCGGTCAGATTTGCACCCAGTGTCTCCGCGCAGTCCTCCAGCGCGGCGATCTGCGTGATAGCCTCGGTGTCCCATGCAATGGAAGAATCGTCCGGTACGGTAAAATTGTCGAACAGAACCTCGTCAAAACCCCGTGCGTCGAGTTCCAGTGCGATGGCAGCCAGATAACTGCGCGCGTCGAGCGAGTCCGGCCGCAGCCAGTAGCAGCGGCGTTCATCCATCCACAGATCGCCGGATTTTGTCGTCAGAGCGGAGGAATAATGCTTAGCGACAAAGTTCGGGTCGGAGAACGTGGGGACGCGTGCGATGACAATCAGATCGGGCGTTTCGGTCAGTTCTTTGATCAGTGCGTCACAGGCGTCGATGTCTGCGTCGGCCGTCTGCGTATCGGCGATATCTGTCGAATAATAGAAGTTTCCAAGCGGACTTTTGACGTCAATGAGCACGGCGTTGTAGCCGTCTGCGTCCGCAAGCGCCTGCCGCACCTCATCCACACCGTTTGCCAGCATGGTCGTAGAGATATAAAAACCCTGAAGCTGCACAGCGTTCGGGTCTACGTCTGTCTCCTCGGAAGCGGCGGACAGGATTGTTTCAAACGGATACTCCTCTGCGTCGGATGTGTCCGGCACCGTCTGCGGGGTGCGCTGAAGCTTCTGCGTTTTGTCAAAATACACGCCATCCGGCGAATACACGACATAGCGGCCCAGATAGCTGATGCGCGCAAGAATGAGAAGGCCAAGCAGGACTGCTGCCAGCAGCGCGATCAGCGCAATGCGCCGCAGCGTCCGCTTGTTGCGGTAAGAAAAAATACGCATAGGGTTTCTGCCTCCACGTTATGCTTCGAGTAGCGCGGCGGTCACGCGGCACCAGTCCTCCTGCTGCTCGGAGGAAAGAATCTGCAGGCCGTTTTTCTCCAACGCGGCCAGAACCTCGTCCAGCCGTGTATTGAGAATGCCGGAGCAGATGAAAATGCTGTCCTCCTGCAAAAATTCCGGAACAACGCGGCTTAAGGGGATGATAACATCAGCCACGATATTGGCCAGCACCACGTCGTAATGCCCCTTGAGCGACTCCATCATGGCTCTGTCGCCGATTACATCGCCGGTAACGGCGGTAAAGCGGTCGGAGAAAATCTGATTGATGGCGGCGTTTTCCCGGGCAATATCCTCGGCCTTTGGGTCAATATCCACGCCCGTGGCGTGGGCCGCGCCGAGCAGAACGGCGGTGATAGATAAAATGCCGCTGCCGCTGCCGAGATCGAGCACCTGCTCACCGCCCTGAATGGCCCGTTCGAGTTCGCGCATGCACATCTGTGTGGACGCATGCGCGCCGGTTCCGAAGATCATGCCGGGGTCGAGCAGAACCTCAACACGGTTCTCCGGGTTCTCTGGGTGCAGCCACTCGGGTACGACAAGAAGCTTTTCGCCGATGGGCAGCGGCTGATAATACTGCTTCCAGTTGTTTTCCCAGTCCTCGTCCTTGACGTTGGCCAGCTGAACGTCCAGAGAGCCGAAATCCACCGACGGATACTGCGTGCGCAGTGCGGCCAGCTGGCTCTTGAGTCCCTCAATGGTTTCCGGCGCGGACGCGCTCTGCTCCAGATAGAGCCGAATCTGAGACAGTCCCTCCATCTGTTTTTCAAGGCCCTCGTCTACATAGTCCCAATACTGGCGGTTCTGCTCCAGAAAGTCATGAAACTGCTCCTGATCGTCGATAATGAAGCTGTCAAAACCCAAAACGGTCAGCCGGTCGCAGACAAGGTCAATGGCTGCCGGCGTCGTCTTGATGGTCAGTTCAATCCACTGCATGATAATCCTCCCAATCTCCGAAGCCGGAGATCTTTCAAATTGCAATCAATATTTGTTCTATTTTACACGAAACCGGAGCAAATAACAAGTGGGGAGATTCTGATGCGGCAAATTAGCTTAAGTTCTGGTAGGGGTGGGACTCTGCTCCTTCCGCCGGGCGGAGCAGAGTCCCGTCCCTACCAACTGCGGCTGCGCTTGACGCTTTCTGCGGTTTCCCTTGCAAACACTGGATTTTGTGGTATGATAATAAAAAATGAACGTATGAGGTTTTTCTATGATTACCATTTCCAACCTTGCCATGCAGTTCGGCGGCTCTGTGCTGTTTAAGCAGGTCGATCTGCAATTTACGCCCGGCAGCTGCTATGGCATCATCGGTGCCAACGGCGCGGGCAAATCAACGTTTTTGAAGCTGCTGTCCGGCGAACTGGAGCCGACGTCCGGTGAAATCTTCATCAAGCCCGGCGCGCGCATGTCTGTTTTGAAGCAGGATCAGAACCAGTATGACGCGTATACCATTCTCGATACCGTCATCATGGGCAATCAGCACCTGTATGATGTCATGAAGGAAAAGGACGCGCTCTATGAAAAGCCCGATTTCTCCGAAGAGGACGGCATGCGCGCAAGCGAACTTGAGGCGGAATTTGCCGATATGGACGGCTGGGAGGCCGAGTCCGACGCGTCAAAGCTGCTGCAGGGCCTCGGCATCCCGGTGGAACTCCACTATGATCTGATGGCCAACACCGACCCGCGCCTGAAGGTCAAGGTGCTGCTTGCACAGGCACTGTTCGGAAAGCCCGATATTGTCATGCTCGACGAGCCGACGAATAACCTTGACATTGAGGCCATCAACTGGCTCGAGGATTTCATTTTGGATTATGAGGATACCGGCCTTGTGATCGTCGTCAGCCACGACCGGCACTTCCTCAATACTGTCTGCACGCATATCGTTGATATTGACTACGGCAAGATCAAGATGTACGTCGGCAACTATGATTTCTGGTACGAATCTTCCCAGCTGATTCAGCAGTTGATTCGCAACAAGAATAAGCGCACAGAGGAGAAAATCGCAGAGTTGCAGACCTTCATCGCCCGCTTCGCAGCCAACAAGGCCAAGAGCAAGCAGGCAACCTCCCGCCGCAGACTGCTCGACAAGATGACTGTCGAGGAAATGCCCGCATCTTCGCGCCGGTATCCGTTTGTGGGCTTTGAGCGGGAACGTGAGGTCGGCAAGGATATTCTGTTCGTGACGGACGTGTCCAAGACCATCGACGGCGTGAAGCTTCTGGATAAAGTCTCGTTCATCGTCAATAAGAATGATAAAATCGCCTTTGTCGGCGAGAATGAGTTGGCGCAGACGACACTCTTCAAAATCCTCATGGGCGAACTGGAGCCGGACGAGGGCAGCGTCAAATGGGGACAGACCGTCACAACCAGCTATCTGCCGAAGGACAACACTGCCTATTTTGAGGGCTGCACCGACTCCCTGGTTGACTGGATCCGGCAGTATTCGGTGAAAAAAGACGACGTGTATCTGCGCGGCTTTTTGGGGCGCATGCTGTTCTCCGGCGAAGAGGTCTTCAAGCCTGTGAACGTGCTGTCCGGCGGCGAGAAGGTCCGGTGCATGCTCTCGCGCATGATGCTTTCGGGCGCGAACGTGCTGCTGCTCGACCAGCCGACGAACCATCTGGACATGGAGGCCATTCAGGCTGTCAACAAGGGCCTGTGCGCTTTCCCCGGCAACATTCTCCTTGCCTCGCACGACCACGAACTCCTGCAGACCACCTGCAACCGTGTCATCGAGTTCCAGCCAGACGGCACCATCATTGATCGCCTCTGCTCCTACGACGACTACGTCGCATGGAAGCTGGCGAAGGAAGTACATTAAAAAGAGGATTTTATGGACATTCCGTATCAGGATATCAACAGCAAAACCGTTGACCGCTGGGTTGACGAGGGCTGGGAGTGGGGCAGACCCATCTCCCACGAGGAATATGAAAAAGCAACGGCCGGAACATGGGATGTCAAGCTGACACCGGTCAAATTCGTTCCGCATGATTGGTTCGGCGACCTGAAGGGAAAGCGCGTGCTGGGACTGGCTTCCGGCGGCGGGCAGCAGATGCCTGTTTTTGCTGCACTTGGCGCGCAGTGCACGGTGCTGGATTATTCGCAGCGGCAGCTGGAGTCCGAAAGACTGGTCGCGGCGCGCGAGGGTTATGACATTACCATCGTTCGCGCCGACATGACAAAGCGCCTGCCGTTTGACGAAAACAGCTTTGATCTGATTTTTCACCCCGTCTCCAACTGCTACGTCTACGCGGTGCTGCCCATCTGGCGCGAATGCGCACGGGTCTTGAAGCCCGGCGGACGGCTGCTGGCCGGGCTTGACAACGGCCTGAATTTTGCTTTTGACGAGGATGAGACGCGGATCATCAACACGCTTCCGTTTAACCCGCTCGAGGATGAAGCGCAGATGCGCCAGCTGGAAAAGGACAAAAGCGGCGTCCAGTTTTCCCATACCGCGCACGAGCAGCTTACTGGCCAGCTGAAAGCGGGACTGCAGTTGCTGGATCTCTATGAGGACACCAACGGCTACGGCAATCTGCACGAGCACAATATCCCTACCTACTGGGCAACACTGGCGAGAAAGGCATAAAAATGCCCGCCCCTCCTGCCGAAAATGGCAGGAGGGGCGGGCGTTTGCGCACTTACAGAATGTACGCGGAGATATTTGCACAGATGCGTTTGATGTCAACGCGGGAGCGGAAATCGAATTGCAGCTGGTTGCCATCGCTGAAGACGAGCAGCAGTTCACTATCAACGTCCAGAATGCCTGCCGTCTCGATGCCGAAATACTGCACCTTCGAGTACGGATAAGAGAAATACGAAACGTTCTTTCCTGTGACGCCCTGCACGTTTACGATGAACACGCGCTTATTCGTGAACACGACCTGATCACGGATGGTCTGGAAACACTGCACGGCCTCCTCACCGGGAGCGAAGAGATCTGCAACCTCGCGGCGCATCTGCGGCAGGGAAACTTCTTTCAGATTCGGGTAATTTGCGTCCTTGGGGATGGTGCGGGAAATACTGCCTGTAGCCATAACAGAACCTCCTGTATGTTTATTTTATACGGAACGCTTCAGCATCTGCTGCGCACAGGCAAGCATCCAGAACACGCTCCCCGCATAGATCAGAAGTTCCGGCAGCTGTGCACCTGCGAGACTGACTGCGCCGAACAGAACGCCCAGCAGCGAATAGAACGCCAATCTGCGCCGTGCGCCGCGGTCAAAGCTGAACGCGCCCGCATGATAACTTGCCAGCATGAACGCGATCATGGCGAACAGTGAGAAGCAGTAGTCCAGAAGCGCGGGGTTGATCTCCCAGTGGCGGAAATCTCGGAAAAGCTTGGCGACATAGAACAGCACGACGAAAACGGAAAATGCTGCCGACGGCTTTTTCCCCTTCCAGCGCATCACGGCTCCCGCACCGAGTGAAAGACCGGCCAGCAGGCCGAGCAGACTCACAAGCATCTGCGCGATGGAACCCCGGAAGCCGAGCGCGCAGCCCGCGAGCAGACCCAGCGCGCCGAGCAGCGAGAACACAAGATCCTGCCCGCAGGGACGGTAAATGTCTTCATAGGCGGACTTCTTTTCCAGACTGGCTGCGGCCAGCGCAAAAACAAAGACCATTAGAATGCTGAATGCGATCAGCGGAACGCTGCTGCTGCCGGACAGCTGCGTTGCGCGGAAAAAGTAACCGGCGATGGCGGAAAGAATCGCGGCGTAGACAACGCCGATCAGGCCGGACTTCTGCTTCATATCTCAAATACCCCCAAGCGAGTTTCAATTTGCTTTAGTATAGCACACACAGTCGCCAAAAGACACCCCGCGGACGGGAATTTTGTGTTTTTTCGCGTGCAGAGCGGTTTTGCACAAATCCTGCCGAAAAAAGAAGGAAAAAAACATGAATTTCCGGGCCAAATACGGAAATTCTCCTTGCAATTTCCGGGAGCAGATGCTATAATAAAGTCATCTTGATAGTATTTTACTTGAGAGTGGGGAATCTTTCCCCACTCTTTCTTGCTGGTAAGGGGGCTTTTTCTTGAAGGTAACGGAACAGGTAGCGCAGTTTGCAGAGCCTGTCGTGCAGGCGCACGGCTGTACGCTTTGGGATGTGGAATATGTCCGTGAGGGCGGAGAATGGTTTCTGCGCCTGTACATCGACAAGGACGGCGGCGTGGATATCTCTGACTGCGAGGCGATTTCCCGCGCGGTTGATCCGATTCTCGACGAAAAGGATCCCGTGCCGGACAGCTATAATTTTGAGGTCTGCTCGGCAGGACTCGAACGGCAGCTGAAGCGTCCGTCTGATTTTGAGCAGTTTATGGGCAGTTCTGTTTCGGTCAAGCTGTTCAAACCCGTCGGCGGCGCGAAAGAGTTCGTCGGCAAGCTTACGGGCTACGCAGACGGCGCCGTGACCATTGAAGCCGCAGGAACCACACATACATTCCAGAAAAACGAGGTCGCGCAGGTGCGGCTTCACGTCGAGTTTTAAGGGAGGAATTTAGAAAATTATGAATGCCGAAATTTTTGCAGCGCTTGCGCAGCTTGAAAAAGAACGCGGGATTCCGCAGAGCTACATGGTCGAGAAGATCACGCAGGCTCTCGTCGCTGCATACAAGAAGGACAAGGATGGCTACACCGACAACGTCTTCGTCGAGGTCAAGGACAACGACATGCACATGTATGTGCAGAAAGAGGTCGTCGATGACGTTATCACCCCCGCCACGGAAATCACGCTCGACGCGGCCCGCAAGATCAGCAAGACCGCGCAGCTGGGCGATCTGGTAAACGTCGATGTGCAGACGAAGGACTTCGGCCGCATCGCTGCGCAGACGGCCAAGCAGGTCATCATCCAGGGCATCCGCGAAGCAGAACGCGGCATGGTCTTCGACACATTCTCGTCCAAGGAGCATGAAATTCTCACTGGCACGGTGCTGCGCATCGAGCCTGCAACCAACGACATGACTATCCGCATCGGCGGCGGCAACGACAAGACCGACGCCATGCTCTCTGCGTCCGAACAGGTCCGCACGGAATATTATCACGAGGGCGACCTCATCCGCGTCTACGTCGTGGAGGTTCGCCGTTCTACAAGAGGCCCACAGGTCATTGTCTCCCGGACGCATCCGGGCCTTGTTAAGCGGCTCTTTGAACTCGAGGTCCCCGAGATTGCATCCGGTCTTGTCGAGATCAAGTCCATCGCCCGCGAGGCCGGCTCCCGCACGAAGCTGGCCGTCTATGCCTCGCAGGACGGCATTGACCCGGTCGGCGCCTGCGTCGGCACGCGCGGCGCGAGGGTCGGCGCGGTTGTGAACGAACTGCACGGCGAAAAGATGGACATCATCGTCTGGTCGGACGACCCGGCGAAGTTCGTCGCGGCGGCGCTTTCCCCGGCAGATGTTAAATCCGTGACGCTTCTGCCCGGCAGCACGAAGGCCTGCCGCGTGATTGTTCCGGACGATCAGCTGTCGCTTGCCATCGGTAAAGAAGGGCAGAACGCCCGTCTCGCCGCCCGCCTGACCGGTTACAAGATCGATATCAAGCCTGCTTCGCAGGAACAGGAACTCGAAGCGATCGACGCGCAGCCGGACGCAGCGCCGGAAGACGCCGAGCCGCAGGCGTAAGCCTGCTTCTGAAAAGGAGGCGCGCATATGCAAAAAAAAATTCCCATGCGCCAATGCGTTGGCTGCCGGGAAATGAAGGCGAAAAAAGAACTGGTCCGCGTGGTCAGAAGCCCGGAAGGGGAGATTTCTCTCGATTTTCGCGGTAAGGCTCCCGGGCGGGGCGCTTACGTCTGCCCGCAGACCGAGTGTCTCAAACGGGCGATCAAGTCCAAGGCGCTCGAGCGGGGGCTTGACTGCCAGATTCCACAGGAGATCTACGACCAGCTTCTTTTGAGAATGGAGGCGGGCGGCCATGACTGATCAGCAGCAAAAGGCGCTGCGCCTGCTGGGCCTTGCCCGCCGCGCGCGGCTTCTGGAGATCGGGGAAGAACCGGTCGGCATCGCCTGCCGCGGCGGCAGAGCGAAGCTTCTATTGGTTGCAAAGGATGCCGGCGATCATACCTTCCGCCGGGCGAGATCCTTTGTTTCGGGCGGAAAATGCCCGTATATCTGTGTGCCGTATACAAAAGATGAGTTGGGAGACGGACTGGGCTGCAATGCCTGTGCGCTGTGCGCATTTACCGATCCCGCGTTTGCAAAATCGTTTCTTGAGGCACTGGGCGATGAGGCACATGCTGAGATCCTGGCCCAGCTGACCGTGCAGGCGCAGCGCGTCTTGAAGCGCCGGCAGGAAGCACAGGCGCACAGGAAGAATGTTAAAACAGGGAAGAAATAACTGGAGGTGGCTGTATTGAGTATTGAAGTGAAACAGAAGATCAAGGATGTCGCGGACGATTTTGCGATGCCGGCCAAGAAGCTGATCGAGATCGTCGGGAAGTTCTATGAAAAGCCGAAAAGCAGCTCCCAGAATTTGACGGAAGACCAGCTGAACGTGATTTTTGACTATATCACGCAGCAGAACCAGATTGATTCGATCGAGCAGGTCTTTGCTGCAGCCGCAGCAAAGAAGGAGACTCCCGCTCCTGCACCTGCGCCCGCACAGCAGACCAAGCCTGCCGCGCCCGCGCAAAGTAGCCAGAACGGGAACCAGCCGCGCCCGCAGGGCGGCCAGAATCCGCCGCGTCCGCAGCAGAATAATGCGCCGCGTCCGCAGCAGCAGAACGGCCAGCGCCCGGCACAGCCGCAGGGCAGCCAGAATCCGCAGCGCCCGCAGCAGCAAAGCGCCCAGCCGGCCGCCAAACAGCCGCAGCCTGAGCGTAAGCGCGAGCGCCGCGTCATCGACACCAGCGCCGTCACGGTCAATGCCGACCGTTATGACGACCGCGTCGATTCGCTTGTCTCCGACCGCGTACAGAATTATTCCAGCGGCAAGCAGAAGATCGGCAATAAGAACAAAAAGCAGCAGCAGGCCAAGCGCTTCGGCACAAAGTCCCGCTCTGAGGAGCAGGAGAAAATGCGCCGGCTTCAGCTTGAAATCGCCAAAAAGGCGCAGCTGGTCGTCAAGATCCCTGACGAGATCACAGTCGGCGAACTGGCCTCCCGCATGAAAAAGACGGTGGCCGAGGTCATCAAGTGCCTGCTTAAGAACGGCGTGATGGCGACGGTCAACCAGACCATCGATTTTGACACGGCGGAATTCGTTGCGACGGAACTCGGCTGCAAGGTCGAACACGAGGTCATCGTCACCATCGAAGAGCGCCTGTTTGACGACCATCAGGATACCGCAGACGAACTTGTCACCCGTCCGCCGGTCGTGGTTGTCATGGGCCACGTTGACCACGGTAAGACGAGTCTGCTCGACTATATCCGTCATGCAAAGGTCGCAGCCGGAGAGGCCGGCGGTATTACGCAGCACATCGGCGCGTATACCGTTGAGATCAACGGCCAGCCTATCACCTTCCTCGACACTCCGGGCCATGCGGCCTTTACCGAGATGCGCGCGCGCGGCGCCATGTGCACCGATATCGCCATTCTCGTTGTCGCCGCTGACGACGGCATTATGCCGCAGACCATCGAGGCCATCAATCACGCCAAGGCGGCCAAAATTCCCATCATTGTAGCTGTCAATAAGATGGATAAGCACGGTGCAAACCCCGACCGCATCCTGACCCAGCTGACCGAGCACGGTCTGACACCGTCTGAATGGGGCGGCGAAACAGAGGTTTGTAAGATCTCTGCCAAGACGGGCGCAGGCATCGACGAACTGCTTGAGACGGTCATTCTGACCGCTGAGATGGAAGAACTCAAGGCCAACCCGAACCGTGCGGGCAAGGGCTGCGTTCTTGAAGCGCGTCTGGATAAGAACCGCGGCCCGATTGCGACGCTGCTTGTCCAGAACGGCACGCTGCGTCAGTCCGACCTTATCATTGCGGGCACGGCTGTGGGCCGCGTGCGTGTCATGACGAACGACAAGGGCGCGCAGGTCAAGGAGGCAGGCCCGTCCGTTCCGGTCGAGATCACCGGTCTTGCTGAGGTCCCGTCTCCCGGCGACGAGTTCAGCGTCGTTTCCGACGAGCGTATGGCGCGTCAGCTGGTCGAACAGCGTAAGCAGAAGATCAAGGACGACGCCAACAAGCTGAATCAGAAGGTTACGCTCGAGAGCCTCTTCTCCAAGCTGCAGGAAGGCGAGATGAAGGAGTTGAACCTCATCGTCAAGGCAGACGTGCAGGGCTCGGCCGAGGCCATCAAGGCTTCGCTCGAAAAGCTGTCGAACGAGGAAGTGCGCGTGCGCGTCATTCATGCGGGTGTCGGCGCGATCAACGAATCCGATATTCTGCTTGCCTCTACGTCCAACGCCATCGTCATCGGCTTTAACGTCCGCCCGAACGAACTGGCCCAGGCTGCCGCAAAGCGCGACAAGGTCGATATGCGGATGTACCGCGTCATTTATGATGCCATCAACGAGATCACCGATGCCATGAAGGGCATGCTCGCGCCCAAGTTCCGCGAGGCCATCATCGGCCATGCCGAGGTGCGACAGACCTACAAGGTTTCCGCCATCGGCACCATTGCAGGCTGCTATGTCAAGGACGGCAAGATCACGCGCGACGCGTCTGTCCGCGTCCTGCGCGACAATATCGTCATCCATGAAGGAAAGCTTGGCTCCCTGCAGCGCTTCAAGGACGCGGTCAAGGAGGTCTCCGCAGGCTACGAATGCGGCATGTCGATTGAAAAGTTCAACGACATCAAGGAAGGCGACATTTTCGAGTGCTTCGTTATGGAGCAGATCAAGGAGTAAAGCCGGTATGGTCAGCGCCGAAAAAACGGCGCTGACCAGCCTGATTGTTTACAAGGAGGTACTATGGCTTCCAATCGAATCGGCCGGATCAATGAGGAGATCCAGCGGGAACTGGCGGAACTGATCCGCTCACTCAAAGACCCGCGGGTGCAGACCATGATCTCCATCACGCGCGTGGACACCACGCCTGATCTGCGCTACAGTAAAATTTATGTGAGCGTGCTGGAAGAGGCCCGGTCGCAGGACGCGCTGCGCGGACTAAAATCTGCGGGCGGCTGGCTGCGGCGCGAACTCGGCAGCCGGTTACAGCTGCGCTATACGCCGGAACTCGTCTTCACGCTCGACGATTCTCTCAAATACGGCGCGCACATGTTCGATCTTCTCGAGAAGCTTGAACGGCAGGAGGCTGCGCGGGAGGCGGAGAAGGCCAATGACGAGGGCTGAATTCTGCGCGTTTGCGCGCGCGCATGACAACTTTGTCATTCTGACCCACCGCCGCCCGGACGGTGATACCATCGGCAGCGCAAGCGCGCTGTGCCTCGGACTGCGGCAGCTTGGAAAGACGGCGTTCGTCCTGACGAACGAGCAGTTCACACCGCGCTTCACCCCGTTTTTGGACGGGCTTGTCTGCGGGGCACTGCCCGCGGGCGCGACCATTATTTCTGCGGATATCGCGTCCGAGGGCCTTTTGTCCTTTGATGCTGTGCGCATGGGCCTTATCCCCGTCTGCGCGGTCGATCATCACGGCAGCAATTCACTCACCTGCCCGAAGCTTGTCGAAGCGGACAAGGCTGCCTGCGGCGAGATCATTCATGCAATCCTGCTGGAACTCGGCGTGACCGTTACAAAGCGGATCGCGGAGTGTCTGTATGTGGCGATCTCGACGGATACGGGCTGTTTCAAGTTTTCCAACACTACGTCCAATACCCATCGCACGGCGGCTGCGCTGATCGAAGCGGGCGCGGACGTGTATCCTATCAACAAGTTTTTTTTCGATACCAAGAGTTTTTCCCGCCTCCGGCTGGAGGCAAAGCTGACGGAGACCATGGAGTTTTACGCGAACGGAGCCGTCGGTATGTGCGTCATGCCGAAGAGTTTGCTTGTAGAGTTTTTCGTCACCGAGGACGATCTGGACTCGATCTCCGGCTTCGCCCGCAGCATTGAGGGCGTGCAGATCGGCGTCATGATCCGCGAGGTCGAGGACGGCCTCGGGAAGATCAGCCTGCGCACCGAAGCGCCGTATGACGCGGCGAAGATCTGCGGCCTGCTCGGCGGCGGCGGCCATGCCGCTGCGGCGGGGGCCAGTGTCCCCGGCGGCATTGAGGGCGCGAAAGCAGCCGTTTTACAAGCGCTGCGCGACAGCGGCGTGAAGCTTTGAAGGAGAGCCTATGGCAAACGGAATCCTTGTGATTGACAAGAGCGCCGGTTGGACGAGTCAGGACGTGGCCGCCAAGCTGCGCGGCGTGTTTCATGAACGCCGTGTCGGCCATGGCGGCACGCTCGACCCGATGGCAACCGGCGTTCTGCCCATTTTTATCGGCCGCGCGACAAGAGCGGCAGAATTTCTGGAATCGGCGGAAAAGGAATACATCGCAGGCCTTTGCCTCGGTGTTGTGACCGACACGCAGGATACGAGCGGGAATATTCTCGAAACGCATCCCGTGACTGCCACGCGGGAGGCAGTTCAGGCCGCACTTGCGCAGTTCCTTGGCCCCATCGAGCAAATCCCGCCCATGTATTCCGCCGTTAAAATTGGTGGCCAGAAGCTTTATGAACTAGCCCGCAAGGGCAAGGAGATTGAGCGCAAGCCCCGCAGCATCACCATTCATGAGTTGGAACTGCTGGAAGGGGAGGGGACGGAGTTTACCCTCCGCGTCCGCTGCTCCAAGGGGACGTATGTCCGCACGCTTTGCCACGATCTGGGCCGCGCGCTCGGCTGCGGCGGGTGTATGTCGGCTCTGCGCCGGACACGGGCGGGCAGCTTTGCGCTTTCGCAGGCCGTTACCATGCAGCAGGTGCTGGAGTTTGCGGCGGAGCACGACCCGCAGCAGCTGCTCATGCCCGTTGACGCGGTCTTTTCGGCGCATCCGCCGCTCATCGTCACGATGGGACAGGCTGCAAAACTCAAAAACGGCGCGCAGGTCAAGGACTGGCAATTCAGCTTCGGTACTTACCGCGTTTACGCCGAGGACGGCGAATTTTTGCTGCTTGGCCGTGTGGAAAATGGGGTACTTACCACCATCAAGAGTTTTTTCGAGGTGAACACACTTGCAACATGACCGCGTTCTGGCGCTCGGATTTTTTGACGGCATCCATCTGGGCCACGCTGCACTTTTGAACAAAACGCGGCAGCGCGCGCAGGAACTGGGCCTTACACCGGCGGCCATGAGTTTTGATACGCATCCGGATACGCTTGTGTTCGGAACGCGCGTTCCGCTTCTCAACACGATGGCCGAGCGTGAGTTTCTCATGCGCAGGCTCTGCGGCGTTGAGGAAGTACTTTTTGCACACTTTGATGAGGCGATGATGCACATGCCGTGGGAGGTCTTCGTTGAGGACTATCTCGTTCGGCGGCTGCGCGCCCGCCATGTAGTTTGCGGGCATGATTTTCACTTCGGCGACCGGGGACAGGGGAATCCCGCGCGGCTGTGCGAAAAGTGCTGCGCACTCGGCGTCGGCTGCGACGTGATCCCGGAAATTCAGCTGGACGGGCAGTGCGTTAGTTCAACAACCATCCGCGCGCTTTTGCGTGCCGGTGATTGCAAGGCTGCCGCGCGCCTGCTTGGCCACGGCCAGCTTGTCACCGGCATTGTGCAGAAGGGTGCGGGCCGTGGTGCGGGACTGGGGTTCCCGACGGCCAATCTGATTTTTTCTCCGGATGTGCTCGTCCCGGCCTTCGGCGTCTACCGCGCGGAGGCGGAACTTGACGGCAGGCACTATCCTGCCTGCGTCAATATCGGTGTCCATCCGACGCTTGGCGCGCTGCAAGCGCCGGTGCTGGAGGCCAATCTGATCGGCTTCTCCGACAATCTATATGGAAAGGAACTTGCAATCTGGCTGGAGGATCATATCCGCGGGGAACTGCGCTTTGAAAGCGTGCAGGCGCTGCGTGACCGCGTTTTGTATGACCGGCAGCTGGTCGCGGACTTTTATCAGAGATGAAGCTTACACGCATTGACGCTTCCCATCCGCTGTTTGAAGCGTCGTTTACCCTTTACGAAGCCAGCTTCCCGCCCAACGAGCGGCGTATGCGGGAAGATCACCTGCGCGCGCTGCAGGATGCAGACTTTTCCCCGCTCGGTGCAGTTGAGGATGGCGTGCTTCTGGCGGATGTGTTCTTATGGGAGACGGAAGACTTCTGCTATCTTGAACATTTTGCTGTTCAGCCGTCTCTGCGCGGCCACGGGACTGGCAGCACGATTCTCCGGCAGCTGCTGACGCAGGACAAGCCTTTGATTCTGGAGATCGAACCGCCGGAGGATGAGATTACCTGCCGCCGCAAGCATTTTTACGAGCGAAACGGCCTGTGTGCGCAGCCGTATGGCCATGTGCAGCTTCCATTTCAGGGCGGCGGTCCCATTGTTCCGCTTGTCATCATGTCAAACCGGAATCTAAGCGCGCAGCAGTGCCGCGCATTTCAACAATATCTGCTGAACCGTGTCGTCCGGTACACGCAGTACCGGAAAACGCTTGACATGGCTGATATAATTGACATATAATACACATCGTATGATTGCCGGAGGGAGGTGTGTTCAATGGCGGAGGGCGTGAAGATCGCCGCGCGGAACCAGAAAGCGTTCCATGAATATTTCATCGATGAAAAATTCGAGGCCGGCATCGAACTCACCGGAACCGAGGTCAAATCCATCCGCCTCGGCACGCTCAGTCTGAAGGAAGCATGGTGTCAGATCAAGGACGGCCAGCTGTTCATCCGGCAGATGCACATCGCACCCTACGAGCAGGGCAATATCTTCAACAAAGACCCGCTTCGCCCGCGCAGGCTCCTCATGCACAAGCGTGAGATCATGCGGCTGTACGGCAAGGTGAAGCAGGACGGATATGCGCTGATCCCGCTGAGCGTCTATTTCCGCGGCAGTCTCGTCAAGGTCGAGGTTGCGCTCGCAAGAGGCAAGAAACTCTACGACAAGCGAGACGACGCCGCAAAGAAAGACGCCAAGCGCCAGATCGACCGCGCAATGAAAGGACGGTAATCCTATGGAAAATCCCATTATGACCCTTACAATGACAGATGGCGGCAAAATCGTCTGCGAACTCTACCCCGAGAAGGCGCCGCAGAGCGTCCGCAACATGATCTCCCTTGCAAACAAGGGCTTTTACGACGGCCTGATCTTCCACCGCGTCATCTCTGGCTTCATGATCCAGGGCGGCTGCCCCAAGGGCACCGGCACCGGCGGTCCCGGCTACTGCATCAAGGGCGAGTTCAAACTGAACGGCGTGAAGAATAACCTCAGCCACAAGCGCGGTGTTCTTTCTATGGCCCGCGCGCAGGCAGCCAACTCCGCCGGCAGCCAGTTCTTCATCATGCACGAGGACGGCGAATTCCTCGATGGCCAGTACGCCGCGTTTGGCAAGGTGCTGGAGGGCATGGATGTCGTTGACAAGATCGCCGCTGTGAAGACTGACGGGAACGACCGTCCGCTTACTGAGCAGAAGATCGCTTCCATCCGCGTTGACACCAAGGGTGAGGAATACCCCGAGCCCGATAAACTCCGCGACCCCTACGGACGCGGATGACCGCGGCCGTCATAACCGGTGCGTCCGCCGGGCTTGGCGCGGAGTTCACGCGCCAGCTTGTGCGGGAATTCCCGGAGATCGAGGAATTCTGGCTTATCGCCCGTCGCGTGGGCAAACTTGAAGAGTTGGCCCAGCAGTTCCCGGACAAGAAATTTGTCTGCATGGGCCTGAACCTGCTCGACCCCAAAAGCTTCCGCTATCTCGGCGAAAAGCTTGCCGAGCAGAAGGCCGACGTGCGCGTGCTCGTCAATAACGCGGGCTGCGGCACGACGGGCAATATCGGCTTCGGCGCGACCTCAGCAGATGTTATGCGTGTCGTTGACCTCAATGTCCGTGCGCTGACCATGGTCACGCAGACAGTTATTCCATTTATGACGCGCGGGGCGAAGATCATCAACGTCTCGTCCATCGCGGCTTTCTGCCCTACGCCCCGCATGACGGTCTACAGCGCCTCCAAGGCGTATGTCTCCGCCTTTACCGGCGGCATCGCCGACGAGTTGCGGCCCAAGGGCATTTCCGTCACAGCCGTCTGTCCCGGCCCCATGAAGACCGAGTTCTTCGATGCCGCGGGCGACCATGACCTGTTCGGCAATATTCCATGGTGTGACCCCGTAAAGGTTGTTGCCGGGACAATTCGGGCGGCGAAAAAGGGCCGGACGTTCTACACGCCGACCGTATTTAACAAGTTCTATCGCTTCGTGGCCAAGATCCTGCCCATGAAGTGGATGATAAAAGCAACGAGAGTTTAAGTTAGAGTTTTCCAGCGATCCGCAGCGGTTTCCCGCTGCTATATGGGGCTGCACTGGTTTCGACGGGGGCAGTGAGGCTGGATAAGCGGGCGGAGGCGCCTGGCCTCCATAAAACGGGCAATTTTTCTAAATTAACTGACAACACTTACGTTGCTCAGGCTGCCTAATTAGGCAACCCGTCCTCCCCGGAAGGGCCACGAGCCGGGCTTGGGCGTGATTTAGTGGCGTCCGTGAACGCAGTAAGCTTTGCCTGCGTCACGCATCATGAAGCTACTAAGGCGCGGAGAGTGTCTGCTCCCGCCGCGCCGAGGGAATGTAAATAACAGACTGCGCCCGGAGAAAGTCCAGTCAAGTTGCTTTCGGACAGGGGTTCGATTCCCCTCAGCTCCACCATAAGAGAGTTATACGAACGCAATACGGCGACGGAGAAATCCGCATCACCGCATTTGGGTTCGTATTTCTTTGTCCATTACCAAGCAGCAAAAAAGAGGCAGACGTGTAAAGCGTCTGCCTCTTTTACTATAACGAAGTTCGTTATAATCTACCATCTTCCTGCGAAATGAGAAAATACTTGTTATATTTTCTCGTAAAGGAGCATGGCTATGATTAGGATTTTACTGTCCACGCGCCTCGGCGAAAGGCGCTGGACGCAGGCTGATCTCGCTCGCGCAACTGGCATACGTCCGTCTACCATCAACGACTACTACCACGAATTCGCCGAGCGTGTCAACCTTGAGCATCTGGATTTGATATGCGAAGCACTGGACTGTGATCTCGAAGATCTGATTATCCGCATACCGAACAGTGAGCCGCGGGTACGGACACGGACCGGCTTTGAATTACATACCAAACGCTGACTTGCTCCCCGAAGCCCGGACGCTTACCATGCGTCCGGGCTTTTTATAGATGCATCTAAATCTCTGTTCCGTCTGGAAAAACGAAGATGATCTTCGCGCTGCACCTCAGGGCGCTTGCCAGCGACTCAATATCCTTTTCCGTGAAGTTGCCACGAGTCATTTTGTTCGACAGGTTCTGGCGCGTCTGCCCGGACGCTTCAGCCAATTCGCCCATCGTCATGTTTTGCCGTTTCATAATTAGACGCAGCTTCTCTGCAACTGAAATATCCATACTATCGCCTCCTGCTATCACTATACACGATTCCGTGTCGATTGTCAAAAACTTTTTTGCAAATTTCACGATAAAATGTAAATTATCTATTGACAAATGACACGAATTAGTGTAATATAAGCATGTAAGGCAAAGCCGAACAGCTTTTTGAAAGGAGCGAGGTGAATGAACGACGTGAACGTCACCGAGGCGTTGCTGAAAGCAATCCTCGAACTCATCGAGAAGTGCGAAACGCTCGAAGAACTCCGCGAAAGCGTCAAGCGCATCATGGATGAGTAAATAAAAAGAGTAGCGGCCCCTTCCACAGACCCGCTACTCAAACACCCCAAAAGGTGAGCCGGGAGCCTTACCCCGGCCACCTTGATTATAACCGAGTAAGGCAAAAATATCAAGGAGGAACACAAAATGAAATACGCTGACATCAATCGCAGATTTACCGAGATCGTAGCCGAGTGGCTGGCCAAGGGCTACTCCATCAATACCGCTTCCATGAGCGGCAGTCAGGGCGAAACCGCAAAGATAGATCTTACGGACGGCAAAGAGATCGTCCGCATCTTAGTAGACCGCTTCTCTGATTACGCGGCAAACGTTGAGGGCGTCGAGATCATCGTCGGCAAGGCGCTGGATGCCGATGTCCGCCCCAACAACAACGACAACTGGGCGACGCTCTGGAACAACCGGCTCGAAGTCCTCCAGCAGGAACGGTTTTTCAAAATCGGTGAAAACCGCGTAAGCGGTACGCAGTACGGCACCGAGGCCGAGGCGAAGGCCGCTGCAGAGCTGCGCCTCAAGCGGTACATCGCTAAGGAGTGTTCTTCCAAAAGCAAAACATTTACCGGTGAGGCCATCGAGATTGCCAAGCGCGTTATCCGCCGCAAGTTTGGGGCCAACCGCATTGCCACGGCCTACGTAATGGTTTTCAAGTATGACAACGCATATTGCGTCAGCTACCGGGACAGAACCTATCGGCTGCGTTGAAAGGGGAAATCCGCACCATGAAGAAGATAACTGCTATGGATTACAAGAGAGCTGCCAGAGACGCCATGAAAAAGACCGTCGGCTTTGCACCCGCCCTAAAGAACATCATCCCTATGGAGGGCGGAGACAACGGCGAGATCGTCACAGACGTTGCTTTCTGCATCGCAGCCACCGGTAAAGGGTACTCTTGGAGAATCGGCGGCGAAGTCGAAAGAGCTGAAGCGTATGACATCCAGCCTCAGAACGCATAAGGGCAAGGAGGAAACCAAATGAAAAACGTAAAAGTCGAGTGGTGTGAAAACTTCATCCGGGCGCGGTTCACAAAGCATCATCCATTTCCCGGCGGCGGAATTGAGGTCGGCTGTTTCTGGAACATGGCAGAACGCGCTGGGCTGTGGGAACGTGGAACTTACGGATCGCCGATGAGCATTGCGCTTTCGCACCTTTGCATGGCCGAAACTGTCCTCGACGGAGACGGAAATTACTGCTACACGGTATTCAAGCTGACATAATAGAGTCCCGCCCCGGAGGTTACGAGGGCTGAAAGGGTAAATCATGAATAAAATCCGCCGTAAAAATTTGCAGGCCATCATCGACCGGTTGGAGGAGCTGAAAGGCAGTCTCGAAGATCTTCAGGCCGAGGAAGAAGAATACCGAGACAACATCCCGGAGAATATGCAGGAAAGCGAACGCTATGAAAAGGCCGATGAAGCCTGCGACAATCTTTCCAGCGCCGTAGACAGTCTGGAAGAAGTCATCAGCAGCATCGAAGCTGCTATCGAGTGAAAGGAGCCGTCATGGAGAACAAATCTTGGACAGTCACTTATCGCAATCGTGACAACGGCCAGCGGACCACCGCCGCCGTGTTCGCAGTGGATCAGCAGCAGGCACGAGAAAAAGCCAAAGCCGACGGCCGCGAGGCATGGGAAGTCGAAAGTATCGAACCAAACGAGGAAACGTTGGCGCGGATTCTCATTGCCGAATTTGCCAAGAAGCAGAGCGGACACTTCGCGTGTCCCCGCTGCGGGAAGATGACAATGGACGCAGAGAGTGTCACGCGCAATGCCCTCAGCCGCCGTGTCGGCTGCTACATCTGCGATACTTGTGGAACGGTTGAGGCCATCGAAGATTTCGCGCATAAGCAGGATTCGCTCAGCACGTGGGCAATCGTGAGAGAACCGGAACGATGGCACATGCTGAGTTGGATTAGCGACAATATTAAGATTGATGGCCACGAGGGAACGTGGTACATCATTGACGAGGGTGATTTTCAGATTACCCCGGACGTGAACGGCAAGCCACAGACACTTACCGCGCACCTGTTTCTGCTCGAAAGCAAAAAGTTCGGCGACGAAGCTGCGTGTCTGATCGTCGATAAGAAAAAGCAGATCGTCATGGAGGACGTCTGGAACGGTTTCGACGATTTGGAAGACACCGGGTGGGAGGAAGTGCGGAAGATTGAATGCCCGGTCTGCAAGGGCGAGTTTCTGCGGGAGGACATGACCTTTACGCGCGACTGCCACGGCATCACTTTCCGGCTGGTCTGCTTCGGCTGCTACGAAAAGGTCATGGCAAAAGGCTACGACGGAGCATATTACACCGAAGTGGATGAATGTATTGAGGAGGACTATTGAGCATGAGTAAAGACTGGACACCCGATGAGCTGGCTGCTGCCAGCTCCGCAATGAAAGCAGCGGGGAACATGAGCTATGAAGAGTTTTGCGCTGCACCGAAGCTGACGCTTCGCTTATTGGGACGTGATAGCCGGGATCGCCCCGTGTATGAGTGCGACGGGAAGCTGTATGTTGACGTTGACCCGCGTAGAAGCAGACCGGCGGACATCTGCACGAAGTATGGAAATGCTTTTGATGGCGAACCGTGTGACCCAATCCCAGAGAATACCATCATTGAGTTTGTTCCGAAGCGTGACACATGGCCATTCTGAGCCGTTGAAGAATAGGAGGCATCAAAAAAGTGGACAATCAAGAATCTGCTCCTAGCGGCAAAGATAGGTTTGTAACCAGAAAAGCAGTCGGGGAACGAATCACCTTTCTCCGCGAAGCTCGCGGTCTATCTCAAAAAGCTCTGTCCGACGAGCTTGCAAAGCTCGGCTTGGTCGTTCGCCGGGAGACTATCACACAATGGGAAAACGGTACACGCGATCTGAAAACAGAGTATCTAGCAAAGCTGTCTGAGTTTTTCGATGTCTCTGCCGACTGGCTACTCGGATTAACAGATGCACCGGAAAGAACTCCTGCTGCTGCGGATGAGCTGGGGCTGTCATACAAAGCGGTCGATGCCTTGCGAAGTTTATCGCAAGAAGAAATAGCCTGTATCGACCGCATGATCTGCTCACGAAGCTATTTCCTCGCCGACAGGATCAGCGCGGTAATTGCCGAGTGGAACACAAAGAAGCGTGTTCGCGTGCGTAAGAAACGTTAGTTGCCGCCGAAGCCCATCTGTCGCGTCGCTGCTGGACTTGCAAGTTTAGGCAGCGCAAAGCGACGAGAGAATCAATGGGCAGATATAAAAACGGCGTAGCGAGCCGCCAGAGCCGCGCAAAAAAGAAAACCCCTCACATGACACTTCTGCCATGCGAGGGGTTTGTTCATGTGTTCAGATAAAGGCGCTGTCCACGTTGTCCGATGCGTCCTGCTCCTGAAAGCCGTTTGCCTTGGCGGCTTCAAACGTGATGCCGCCACGCTTGTGGTCGGACTTGACCAGCTCAAAATAGCACTTGCCGCCCGTGATGATGATAACCTGCGCCAGACTGAGCGCGGCTGTCAACCAAGCGGCAGAAGCCATATAGTTGGACTTGATGCACAGGCGCATCAGGTAAATACATTCCTGCGTGATAAGCAAGCCAGACCCGACCAGCAGGAAGCAGACGAGTTTGCTCGTGTCCAGCTTCTTTCTCCTGCGCTTTTTCTGAGCCATCAGATCATGCCGAGCTTCTGCGCGAAGCGGTAAAGAACCGTGACGAGCTGCTCGCGCGTCATCATGTCCTGCCACATGAAGTTCGCGGAGCCGTCTGGCAGCGGTGCGCCGCCCTGCACGATGCCGTTGTTGACTGCCCACTGGCGAGCAGCTTCGCTCCAATCGCTGCAGTCATTGTCCTGAAGATCTTTCCGCATTTCGCGGAAAAGCTCTGTGAAGGTTGCTTTGTCCATATCGTCGTCCTCCTTTTCTCCGTTTTCCAACACCATGACCGTATGCCCGGACGATACTAGAATATCGCCCCGGCGCAGGTAGGCGTCAGATGTCAGGTACTTCCGGTCAGTCAGCAATTCAAATTCTCCCGTAGCAGGGAAGCAGCGCATCATGCAGTAGGTCGTGCAGGAATTGCCCTGCTTGCGGTAGGTTTCTTTCAGGGCGTCGACGCCAGCGGAAATTGCGCAGAGCATCATAAATGCGCTGCAGTCCGTTTCTACGGGCTTTGCGATCTTGCTCAGAATGAAGTCTACCGCTTCCGCAGCGACGTAGGCTGTGTTGCGACCGTCCTGATCGTACCCGATGTTCTTGTTGCCGACACCAGCTTCGCACGCCTGCGCGGCTAGCTCGGCTTTCCTGCGGTCCTTGAACCGGAGAACGCCGAGCCAGCTTCCAGAGTACCAATACGCGAAGTTTAATTCGCGGCCGGTCTGATTGCCGGGTTTCTGCCCATGCGCGCCGGTTTCGCCGAGCGACGCCTGCCCGATGCGTACGCTCATGTTTCGTCGCCCCCGGAGGTCGAAAGCTCACCGACAGCCAAAACGCCGCTTTTCAATTCATAAACGGCGGACTCGATCATAGCGTCCAGTTTGGCTTCGTCAACCGTAATGCCGCGCTGCTTGAGCCATTCCAAGACATACGCTTTCTTCTCAGGACCGCGACCGGAGCCGTTGTAAATCTGCTCTGCGGCAGATACGGCAATCTTCACCCATGCGTTGATTTCTGCCTGCTGCTGGGCTGTGGTCTTGCTCTTGATGTACGGAATGACAATGACGGTAATGACTGCTGCGATCAGCGCAAATACCGCCTGAATGATGGTGGTAATGTTGTATTCCATGAATCGTGTTCCTCCTTAGTCATACAGGGCGTGAATGCCCTGCTTTGTCAAAAAATCCTTCTGCTTATGCTTGATGTTGGCTGCGTAGTTCAGAGCATCGTGCATATCGCCGTTGCAGTTCGCGTCTGGAATGCGCTGTACCGCCTTGGCGGTTGCTTCGCCGAGCGCGATTGCTGCGCCTGTACTCTGCACCATGAGCAGAAAGAAGTCTTTCTGCGCTTCCTCCTGCTCTTCGGCGCGCTTATCACGCGCCGCAATTTTCCGTTCCAGTTTCCAGACGATAAAGCCCATGATGGCGGACGGAATCCCCATAGCCGCGACAAACGCGATCAGAAACTCACCAGCGTTGATTGTCATAATCACTTTCACCTCTACTTGCAAAATGCAGGAGAGGCAGACCGTGCCGCCCCTCCTGCTGCGTGTCAGATCTCTACTTCGAGATCCTTCAGGATTTCCTCGACCTGCGGCTTGATGAGAGCCGGCACCTGGTCGAGCGTCTTTTTGCCCTTGACGATCAACGTCGCATACACGATTGCCATATCAGCGACCTCCTTTCCACACAGAATAGTCAAAAGAAAAAGTCGAAGGCGCTTCATACGCCCTCGACCTCATCTTCTTCAAGGATACGCCGGACTTCCTCGCGCAGTCGTTCCGGCACATCATCAAGTGTTTTCAGCCCCTTTCGAATCAGCTCGGCATACACTTTCGCCATATCCATCAACCTCCGATCACAAGCTCATAGACGTCACAGAGCGCAAGCTGCGCCTGCGTGATCTGTGCGGACAGTCCTTCGTTGACGCTTTGCAGGTCGCTTACCTGCTGTTTCAGCTTCGGAATGGTCTCCTTTTCGGCTTCGGCCAGCTTCGCCTGCGCGAAATAGCCGTCGAAGCTGCCGAGAATATCATCATAGATCCCGTCATAGAATGGCAGTTCCAGATAATACTCATCGTACTCGAAGCCGGAGATCGTCAGCTCGCCCTGCGTTTCCGAGAACGGAGCTACGTTCTCATAGAACCGCACAAGGCAGTAGCCGGGCTTGTCAGGCTGCTCCTCCAGCGAGAACGCATTTGCCGGCGCATTGTCGCCTCTTACTTTCATTTCGCACAACCTCCTTCAAGATTCGTACCCCGATAGGGTCAACATACTTTTTCCGCGCCATAACAGAATCACAGTGCTTGAGCTGGCCGATCCGGCTCAAAAGCCCCGATGCCGTCCGATACGCGATCCGCTGGTGACGCTCGATCTTCTTGCGCACCTTGCGGCATTGGCGCGTAAAGCGCAGGAAGTTTTTTCGGCGCATGGTAGTATAATCGCGGTAAAAGCGATACCCGACGTAATCCAGCGGCCGCACTTTCAACGGGAACACCTGCCAGTTGCCCTTCATCTGCAGCCGCAGCCGCTTTTGCAGATACTCGGCAATCGCTTTCCGCGCACGGTGCAGCTTCTTTTTGTTCGGGCCAAAGAGGACAATATCATCCATGTATCGCACGCTGTACTTCACACCGTCGAGCGTCGTAATGTAACGGTCGAGCGGCTCAAGATAGAAATTTGCGAGCCACTGGCAGATGAAAAAGCCAATGGCCAGCCCCTGTTCGCAGGTTTGCAGGATCTCCCACGTCAGCTTTAGATACTTCTTGTCCTTGATCTTGTGCGCCAGCATCCAGATCAGCTTGCGGCGGTCGACAGAATGGTAGAAGTGGTGAACGTCCATTTTGCAGACGTACCGGCTTCCTTTTTTGTCGTGGTGAATGACACGCTTGCAGCGCCGAAGCGCGTGCTTTCCGCCGCGTCCCGGTACTGATGCGCAGCACCAGTAATTCATCCCGCGCAGGAAGACCGGCGCCGCCGCCAAGACCATCAACGTGTGGACAATGCCGTCGGGGAAGAACGGAACGTATTCGATCTCTCTCCACTTTCGGCTGCTGTTGTCGAAGATCTTGCGCTTCTTCGGCTGGACCGGGGTGAAAGTCTGCGTCTGCAGAAGATCATAGACGCGGTCCGTGAAGCCGTCCACGTCGGCCAGCACCCGTCTTACGTCACGCCGATCGTGTTTGTCTTTCGCGCCAAACACAATGGCTTCGCGGATGTGTTCTTTGTCACACATCCATTCATACAGGAATCCTTTTCTTTTTGGCATATGCCTCGCTCCTTGTTTGCCATCGGGGTTTTTCCAGATACCTTTCGGCCGTACTAGAGCCCGTCCTGTAGCGGCAATATTTCCACCAAGCGGTGAGGGAGAATCTGCGCAAAGAAATGGAGCATACAAACAAGTAGGCGGGCGCCGATGTTCGAGTTCGCGTTGGACGAATTGTAGTTGCCATTGAAAAAGAACAGGCCGCAGTTCGCAGCATCATTCCTGTAGTAGCCGCCGACGCAGAGAACACACCAGCCAGAATTCGAGTTCACGTGAAGCCCAAAACACCGCACAAGCTGCGCAGACAATCCCGTCGAGAATTATACTGTCTATGCGCTGGGAAGGTCTGAAAACGGGAGAAAATAACGAAATGCGTTATTTTGAAAAAATATACGCGCCGCGCTTCGCGCGGATATATAGGTAATGGCGCTGCCGCGCCAGAGCGTAAGACGTGCCGCTCTGAAAACGGAAGCCCACGGGGGCTGCGGCCCCCGGTCCCCCATTAGGGGACGTAAAGGAGGCGGGCGCCGATGCTCGAGGTCGCGTTGGACGAATGGTAGTTGCCATAGAAAAAGAACAGGCCGCAGTACGCAGCATCAATCCCGTAGTAGCCGCCGACGCAGAGAACACACCAGCCAGAATACGAGTCCACGTAGTCTGGCACGTAGGTTGTGCCGCTGCCACCGGTTCCCGTCGGAATAAATGCCCATGGGAGGGCCGTGCAGTTTCCGAGCGTTTTGATATTGCCGCTGCTCGGCAGGCTGAGCCCAGCCGCCGTGTAGTTGGTGGACGTATCGTCTGCGTACTTCGACGGATCGGTGCAGATATAAGCCGCGCGGTTGTTGAAGTTGATGCCGTCAATCCAGTCATAGACATTGCCCCACGGGTTTTCAATGCCGCGATACTGTACGCCGCCATAGCCTGTCCTGGCGGAAGCGACCGTGCCGGTGTGGTAGGTCATGCTGTCCGTCGTACCCGTCTTCTGCAGCGAGGAATTGCCGACAATGCCGTTGCCGATTTTGCTCTGGCTATCCCAGTTTGCATACTCGACGAGATAGAGCAGCCAGACCGCGCACCACGACGCATAATCGTACTGCTGCCACTTGCTGCCCTTTTTCCGGGAGTTTGTGCGGGCTGTGGCGCGTGTGATGTTTGTCAGTGGATTTGCACCAGATTTGGAAGCATAGCCGGAGATCGTATTGTATCGTCCAACATAGCGACCGGAACCGGGGTGCTTGGCAAAGCCGGTGAACGGCGCGTTTGCAACGTAGTAATAGATCTTGCTCTGGCTGCTGTTATAGACGATCTTGTAGTAAAACTCAGGGATAAAGACCATCGTATCATAGGACGTGCGGGAGAATCCGGACTGGCCTTTCTTGTACGACACCGCGCCGTTGATGATGTTGTATTCCTCCATGCCTTGCCACGGCATGAATGCGTCGAATGGAGAGCTGCCAGCGCCTGTGCCGATGGCAGCGCTCGGCTCCGAGGACACGGCGGCATTGACATAGCCGTTCGGGTCGTTGCTCGGCGTCAGGCGGGAAAGAGCCGGAGAGGAGTTGCTGTACGTCCAGCAGACGCCGAAGATTGTCACGAACACGCACGACACGGTGCAGGTCTTGCTTGCCGGCGCGTTGTAGTTCGTGTCGCTGGCAACGGAAACCGTGATCGTAACCGTGCCGGAGTTTTCATCGACGCTGTGGACGGTCACAATATTTCCCGAAATGGAAACACTGGCAATATCGGGGCGGTTGGACACGGCTGTGATTGTTCCTGTGCCAAGCCGTGTGACCGTGAAAGAATCTGTCAACTTTCCGTCTTCCAGCTTGATCGAAGTCTTGCTGAGCGTCAGTGAGCCATCTGCCTTGCCGATCTTCCACGATACGGTTTTCGGCGCGGTCGAGCCGTCTGCCCACTGATAGAGGGCTGTGTCTTTCAGCGTAAATTTTGCGCTGTATGTGCCGGCGTTCGTGCCGCTGGTCGTGCCGCCGAGCGTCATCTTTGCCGTATCGTAGTTGTACCACGCCGGGCTTTGAGAGCTGCCCGAATACGTCAGGCTGCCGCTCTGGCTCGGCACGGTCACGTTCGTCTTGGTGACGGTGACGGCCTGCGTCGCGGTGCAGGAAACGCCGCCCTCGGTGTAGCGGATCGTGACGCTGGTGCGGCCTGCTTCCAGACCGCCGCTCGGCTCGACCGAAACGCCTGTTGCAATCAGCGTGGCGCCGTTGGAATACGTCGCCTTGACAACCATGCCAGCCGTCGAAAACTGCTCACCAGCCTTGTAGGCGGTCTTTGTGGGCGGCGTTGTGATCTCAATGGACGCGAGCTTGATACTGCCGCCGCTTCCGCCGAGCATCTGAAATACTTTGCTCATTGTGCGACCTCCGCTCTGTAAATATTTACTGTGATTGCGCTTGCCGGCGTATCTGTGCAGGTAAACGGCATTTTGCCGTTCTCCGTAACGTCACCGACGCGGATTCCTGCGTCGCCCCACGCCGTGAGGCTGTCGGCCGTCGGCGTCACGATATAGGCATACTCGGCGTCAAGGAAGCGCGCGTCTTCCAGCGTCTGTGCAAGGTTCGACCATCCTGCGACAGAAAGTGTGAGCGTGAACGCGATGCCCTTGCCGGCTTTTTTTGCAAACAGGTCAGCGTGGGCCTGCGCAGCGGTGTTGTGCGCGGTAACTGCGGACGAACCAGCGCCTTTCGATTCAAAGTTGTTGGAATCTTTGAACGCGGCTGTTCCGAGATCCGCAAGCCACTTCATAATGCGACCGAGAAGGACTTTCATTTCCAGACCGGATTCGAGCTGCGTTCGCGTCGCGGACTGCGTGAAGGTGGGTTTTAGAGTGCCGCCGTCGCCGTCCGTATTCAGTTTCGCGTCGAACAGGGCTTTGTGTGCGGCCTCGGACTCGTTGTGATTCTTGACGGCGTCTTTCTTTTCCGCTCCGACCATCGCTGCGGTATAGTCGCCGTTTTTCGGAACAACTGCACCGGAGCGGTTATTGAACGAAGTTACACCGCCCGCGGGTCCGAGCAGGCTCACGGGCTCCGGATTCGGAAGACCGCCGTCGTTCGTCCAGCTCAGAATACCGGCGTCGGTCACATGTGGCGTAAAGATTACGCCAGGATTGCCCTGCGTGCCGCGCGATGGATAGCCTGAATCGACAAATGCGCCCTGTGCGCCATCCCACACGTACCAGTTTTCATTTTCGCCGATATAGCAGGCTCTGCCCGCAGCCGACACCAGCGCGGACGCAGCGGCGCTGATAAGCTCAACTTCGGCGTCGGTGAGCGTTTCAGCAAGGGTGCTGATCGGAACACGGCGTACCTTGCCGCCGATCGATGCGAGGATAAAGTCGGCAATCGCCGCAGAGGCGGCAATCGGCTTGGAATTTACGTTTTCTACTGCCATACGATCACCCCTTACAATTCTGTGACGAGCGCCTGCGGCATGATCGCGGCGTTCTTTCGGTCTTCCGTGATGGCGTTGATCTCACGCATGACAAGGTTCGTGAAAGAGAGATCCGCCGTGACGATGCCCATGTGAGACAGCAGCCGCAAGCAGTAGATGAACAGAGCGTCTTTGACGCGCTGACAGCCGCAGCGTTCGTTCTGCTCGAAGATTGTTTTCACCCACGCAAGCTTTTCATCGGTCGACAGCGCCATCAGGGTTTTGCGCGTGAAGAACGCGCCGACCGCCGCGGAGAAATAATCGTATGCGACCACGTTGGAAAGGCCGATGGCGGCGTATTCTGCCTTGACGCACTTTGCGGCTTTTTCGGGCGCGATCTCGCCAGCGTACATTCGCTTGTTGTAGCAGACGATAATCATGTTGAGCGCGTCGACGAGTTTGTCGATGCTGCCGCCGATTGCCGCTCGCAGTTCGCTTCGCTGCTCGACGGAGACAGTATCCGTCTGCAAGGCGATTGCGAGGTTCGCCGCGGCGATTTCGTATTTACTTGCAATTTCCAAAGGGCTACCTCCTTACTTCGATACGGCTGTGCAGTTTGTGCCGCAATAGCCGCAGGATGTCTGGCACGAGGTCGTGCAGCCGGCAGAACAAAGGCCAAGGCACGAGCCGACGCAGCCAGTGTTGCCGCAGGTCACTGTGCAGGACGATTTGCAGCCGCCAGAACAACTGCTGGAACAGCCGCCAGAACAGGAACCAGAGCAACCAGAGCAGCTACCATCACAGGAGCCAGAGCAGCCTCCCGTGCAGTTGCCGCCGCAGCCATAGCAGCCGCCGGAGCAGGAGCCTTCGCAGGTGTTCGCACAGCCACTTCCGCAGCCGGTGCAGGAACCTTGACACTCTCCGGAGCACGTTGTTTCGCAGCCGCCTGTGCAGTCGCCAGAGCAGCCGGTGTAGCAAGCACCCGTGCAGGAAGTTTCGCAGTCACCCCGCGTCTTGTCCGTCATGGGGCGTGTTTCAAAGAGGGTCAACGCTGCTTCAAACTCGGTGATGTCCTCGTCAAACACGATTCTGCGGCCGTCGAGGCTCGGCACTTTCTCGCTGTGGATCTTCGACAGAGGAAGTGCCAGCTTTTCGTAGTGCTCCACATCGACCGTGTGATCTTCGGTGGGGCTGTTCGTGTATTCGTATTTTTCGCCGCCGTATTCCGCAACAGATCCGGTATGGCAGCGCCGCAGGCACTCGGCCTTGACACGCGCTTTCAGAGCCGCGAAGCGTTCAGCCTCGATATATGCCATAATCAGCCCTCCTTGGAGATTGATTTGAGCATTGACAGCTCTGCATAGGGGATGATTTCAAGCGCCCATGCGTCCGGAATATCCAACCGGTAACGTGCGGTGTCGCCGCGTTTTCGGTACAGATTGTTCCAGTAGTAGGCGTTCGCCAGGACGCGGGCCTTGTGCATCGGGCAGATGTACGTCACGCGCTTATCCGGAGTCCCTGTGCATTGGTAGTTGTACGCGCTGCACCAAGAGCAGCCGGACGCGATCGGGCACGCAAAGCATTCGTCGGTGGACTGGCTGCGCCGCGTGACTGCGGCCATTTCTGCCACCCGCGCCCGATGTTCCGGAAGAACGTTGATGCCGTGTTCCAGATCGCCGATGGTATAGGGCCGCTGCTCATGGCCGAGGGAGGTTCCCATGTAGCGCAGGCACGGGAAGAACAGGCCATCGCAGTCAACCGCCAGCATAAGCCCCGTACCGCCGCACCAGTTCTGATTATCGTCCTCCGGAAGCGGATGGCCGACGCTTTCGCTGAAGATTGACAGATACGGCTGCTCGTCCGAGAGCAGGACGAAATCGGCGAGCCGTTTGAGCTGTGTGTAGAGTGTAGCCGCATTGTCGAGCGTCCAGCCCTTTTCGTAAACGCAGTTCAGATTGATCGCCCGATACCCCGCGTCCAGCAGACCGATTACTGCGTGGTACAGATAATCGACGTTGCCGGGAGCAATCGTCATCTTCGAGCCAAGGACGTTTCCCTTGGCCATGTAATCCTTCGCGGCCGCGATAGCAAGATCATAGCTGCCAGAGCCGTCCGGGAAGACGCGGCAGGAATCGTGGAGCTGCTTATCTCCGTCAATGCTGATGGAGAGCGACAGGTGCTTTGCCCACTTATCCAAAAACCGCTGTACCTCCGGGCGGAAGTACAGCGTTCCGTTTGTGGACATCGACGCTTTCCAGCGCGTCGCCCATGGATGATGCAGGCGGAAGGTCTGCGCCACGAAGTAGTCGAGGATCTGGTCGATCAGCTCGACTTCCAGCAGCGGCTCACCGCCGATAAAGTCAAGAACGACCCCGGCAACCTCCGTGGACGTGATGTACTGATTTGTCCGCTCGTCTGCGGCGAGCAGCATATCGACGGCGGCCTTGGCGGTTTCAAGCGACATCTTCCGGTGCGTCTTGCAGCCCTGATAGCAGTAGCTGCAGCGCAGGTTGCAGTCTTCCGTCACCTGAAATGTAATGCACTTGGAGTGCGGCGAGTTGATGCCAAGCTGGATACCCGGCATGGGGAAAAGCCGCGCCAGCATATCGGTGAAGGTTTCCTGTGGCCTAGTCATCGGTCTGCTCCCGCGGCGTCACCGTCACCGTGGCGGTCGAGAAATCAAGCACCCAGTCAACCGCTGCATTGCCGACGGCAGGAATGATAAACTCACGTTCCAGCGTCGCTTTTGCGATCTCGTATTCCTTGCTCTTGCCGAGGTAGTCCTTCATCCATGCGTTGTATGCGTCGGTGTCCTTCAAGCCCTGCTTTGCCGCCATGAGCAGCAGCTCCTGAATGGAATTACGGTCATAATGCAGGGATTCGATGTAATTGGACAGTTCGGCTTCAATCTGAATTTTCATGCGAGAGTCCTCCTAAGATCAAGAATAAGCAACAGGAACGTGCTCCCAGTCGGTGCCGTTCCAATACTTCAAGCCGCCGGTAACAGGCGTCGGATCAATCCAGAAAAGATTCTTCTGCGTCGGCGGCGTGTTGCCGGTGACAAACAACGCCAGACTGGACAACTTCATAAAGACAGGGGCGGAATCAGGCCCCTGCGCCAGAAGCGAAACCTCCGATGGTGCCGAGACCTGCCCAAGCGATTTCTCACCGTCCGCGAAAACGATGCAGTTCTTCGTCCACTCGTTGCGGCCAGTACCACCGCGCTGCACAATGACCGTGCCATCGTTGATGTCATTTGCGTTGTGCGAGTGCTTCGACGCAGCGGCGCCAATATCGGCGGCTTTTACCTTATGCGGATTGTTGAAGTTGGAAAGGTGCGATTTCAGCAGCGACAGCGCCTTTGCAATCTTTCCGAGGATAGAACCCATCTTCTCACCGGAGGCAATGTCGGACAGCTCGTTTGCCGCGACAAAGGTCGGCGTCTGATCGATCAGGGCTTTGTTCTCCACATTGCCGAGGCCGATCTGCTCCTTGGTGACCTTGTGCGGATTGTTATGGTCGTTCTTGTGATTGTTCAGCTCCGAAACGGTTGCGTAGACCAACGTTTCGCCGAGCGCCGCAGACACGTTTTCGGCCTCACTGACGAACACCACAAAGTCGTACTGCGATGCAAGCAGGCGCTCGACGTTGGGGTTGATATAGTCGGCTTTCTCGACCTCTGTTTCCTCCCAGATGCAATAGCAGAGTTCCTTCGTGGAATCGTCGGGGTCCTCGACGTAAATGCCAATTTCGGTTGCCCAGAAGCCGGTGATCTCCAGCTCGACATTCTTGAACGACACAGACAGTGTGACGTACTTCTCGCTGCGCGTCGCAGAAGCAATTTTCAGAGAGAGCAACGGGTTCTTCAGATCGTTCGCGCCGTCACCCGGCGTACCGTTGCCGTATTTGATGCGTGTGAATTTGATCGCGTCGCCCATGAGCCCGCGAAGCATGACGTTGTACCCATCCGGGGTCAACCAGTGTGTCATACCGTTGCCTCCTTATCCATCATAATCAGACCGCCGTCCCAGTCGCACAGGGCGTTCCCGGCTTCGTCGCCCATGATGTCAATGTCCGTATTGACCTCGCCCGTGGTGAGCTTGAATTTCTTCGTGACGCTCATAACCGCGCCGAAGTACAGAATCAGCTCACGGACGGAAATTGCACGAATACTGTCCAGCACCGCGCTCTTACGGCTGACAACTTCGAGGATCTGCAGGAACGTGCGGATATTGTCGTTGACCTGTCTGATGTCAACGTCAAAGATGCGATAGTGATTCGGCTCGCCGCCATATTCAAACCATTCCTGCACCTTACCGGAGCCGAACGAAGTGGACAACGCCAGCTCAACGGCGTACTTCGTGCCGAGGTGACGGCGAACGTGCCAGGACTCGCGGAACGTGGCGCGCTTCTGCTCAATATCCCAGTCGTTGTCCCACCAGCTTACGCCGAAGTCGTGCGCAAGCTGGTCGAGAAGATCTTCTGACAGAGTGTCGATGTGCTGATAGAGCATATTCTGCTCAATCTCGGCTGGCCGCGCCGTCAGGATCTCCGCGACGCCGGTTGCGAGCGCGAGCATTTTTTCATCCTGCCGCAGCACATCGGGGAGGACGTTCAGCAGGTTCTCAACCGTGAGGCCGTACTGCTCATTCATCCTCGTAGCCTCCGTTCACGATTGTTTTCGTTCCCAGCTTTGCAATCTGCGGCGCGGCGTTGTTTTTGCCGCCCTCCAGCACCTTGTAGGCCGGGGAGCGCAGCACGATCCGCTTGACGCCCGTGTGGAACAGGAGGTCGCGCAGCTTATCCGGGTTAATATCGCGGCCGAGCTTGCCGGACTGCCAAGCGATGTATTCCTCGACGGCTGCGTCTACGGCTTCCTGAATCGCCGCACCGGAGAGCGTCGTGTCGGTGGGGACATAGTAGGTGAAGTCGATATTGTACGAAACGAGGCCGGGGTCTTTGACGCTGACATAATCGGCCAGCGGCCGCACCTTGCTTTCGTTACAGGCGGCAAGGACGGCGTTCTTGATCTCCGTCGTGGCAATCGTTCCGTCGTTCATCAGGACATAAATATCGACGTGCCCGGCACCGTCAAAGGTGAGCGACACGTCGATCTGGCTCGCGCTTGCCAGCGCGCCGTCTGCGGCGATTGCAACTTGCAGCAGACCGTTTTCGTAGGTGACGGTATAATCTGTGTCGGCGCTCGCAGCCGTGCTGCTGCCCTTGGCGTAGACCGCCAGAGAGGACAGGTCGATGGTGTCGCCGCCCCAAAAAGCGTACTTGGCGCCGCCTTTCGTATAGAGATCAAGCGTCACTTTCTTTACGACAGCCGGGCGAACGGCCTGTACGTCAGCAATCTCCGTAGATACGGATTTCGCGTGGTAGATGTAGGAGCCAACCGCGCCGGCCGTCGAAAACGCGAACATGGATTCGCGCATCAGCTCGTAGAATTCTTCGTCGCTGGCGATCTCCGAACCGTCGTCGGAAGTCGTGATATTGGTGCAGGACGTGTAGTAGTCGAACACGTCAACGATCACGTTGAGCTGGCCGACGGCGTAGCCGTTGCCGACCGTGCCGTCCGTCTGGCACCGGATGGCGGTGTCGACGTAGGTATCGCCTGCGCTGATGTAGGCGTCGGCGACGGTCTCCCAGATCAGGGTGTTGCTGGCGTCTGTGACGCGCGTCCCCTTGGGGACGAGGATGGCGAACGTCTGCGCCTCGGAGATCGTAAACCGTTCCGTGCAGTAAGCAGGTTTTGCCTGTGGGCGCTGCTGCAGATAGTACAGTTCTGCCAGCGCGTCAAGGTTCTTGCCTTCGGCGCGGCTCGGAATATTCTGATTTGCGGTGTAGTTGTTGTAGACCCGCTCCTGAATGATGACGCTGGCTACCCATTGCGCGAACAGCTTTTCCGGACTGGCGGGGCGGACGCTTACTCCGGTCAGGTTCTCATAAACGGTAATCAGAAAATTTGTGATTTCCGCAGCGTCGGTCGAAACAAACTGAAATTCGGTATTACGACTCATCGACGATTTCCACCTCCACGATAGGGCTTAGAACGCCCTGCATTTCTTCCTGCGTATCAAAATCGACGCTCTTGACACGGACGCGCGGCTCATATTCCTCAATGGCCTCGCGGATTTGAGAGAAAAGCAGCACCTTTGCCGCAGGAATCGGGCGGTCGATCAAGGTAGCGTCAATACCGAAGCCGCGATACATCGGGCAGGAGCCTTTGATCGTCCGCAGGATGATGGACACGTTCTGCAGAATGGATTTTACAGGGTCGGTTTCGTTCAGGCTGATCGGCCCGATCTCCGACATGGTGATTTTGTAGCCCATAGTGTGCGCCCCTCATCGTAGATATTCCTGCAAGGAAATGCTCAGCGTCGCACTGATGATGTTTCCATGCCCGTCATAATGCTCCGCCTTGGTCTTATGGCTCAGGATCGTCCAGCGATAGCGGCCGTATCCATGATTGCCAATCGTAAGCGGCAGCGTCACGCCCTGCCGTTCCAGATCGAACAGCCGCCAAATCTCGGACATTGGGTCAACGCCGAGGGAAGCAAGAAGCTGAATGTCAAAGGTGATCTTCGCAAGGTCTGTGCCGGTGTATTCCGAAATGCTGTTGCCGGCATGGAGATCATGCGTGGCGTACCGCGCAGAACCGGACCATACGAAATTGCTGATCGTTTTCAGCGTGCGCGACGAAACTGAAAAGGCAACGTCTCCAAGTGCTCCTACAATCATCCGATACCTCCCAGCACGAAGCCATCCCCGTTGAACACAGGCAGATAGAGCGTGAGGACGGTGTCGTTGACAAGCGGCATCCACGGCTTGATCGTGAGGTCGTGCTGATGCCCGTCCTGCAACTCTGTCTTCTGCTGCGCAGGGTCATAAGCTGGAATGTGCGGGTGCGTGTCCAGCACATAGAGCCATCCGGACGTCATATTGCAGTCCTGAAACTTCACTCGCGCTTTTCGCTTGGCATTGTCGATGTCCGTCACAGTTCCGACGCGAACGAGCCGCTTTAATACTTTTTCTGCGTCCATCAATATCCCTCCAATACCATGCGCAGCGAGATCTGCGTTGTATAGCCGCCGCTGTCCAGCTTGTGGACAGCCTGCTTGATGATGTATTTTCCGTCGTAGCCGCCCCAGCCTTTGAGCGCGACATTGACGCCCGCAACGAGGTCGGTATCTCCCGGCAGCAGGAATTGTGCCTGGCGGCAGAATTTGTTGCGAAGACGGAGATTCTTTTCTGCAAGCTCCTTCGCTTCGTCCACTGTTCCAACCTTGGCGGTGATTTCAAGCTGCTGATTGTTCGGGTCTTCGGTGTATCCCTCGACCTTGGCGATGCCCTCAATACACTGTCCGGTTTCGGGGTTGACATAGGACACCCGGCACGACGCATACTGCGCATCGGCTGCGCTGGTGCTGAGCTGGTACGTCTTATAGCTGTGGTCATAGCGTCTGATGGTGCGGACTTCTGGCTTCTGCTCATACTTGCGCTGATCGAACAGTACAAGGATCCGGTTTGTTGCCTTGAGAGAAATGCCGGCATCATGGCAAAGCTGCGACAGAAACTCAATGTCGCTCATGTCGATCTGCTCGACGCGCTCATAATATGGGTCGCTGTCCGATTCATACATGCAGGTCATACCGCCGCTCCCGGCGATTTCATTCGCAATGCCGCTAAGCGTGTAGCTTTCCCATGCCTTGCTCTTGCAGGTCTGCCGGAGCTGCGAAGAAAACGGAATCGAAGATCCTTTGATGCAGACTGTGTTCGGTGGCCCGCTGCAGGAGATGTTGTCAAGCTCAAATTCTCCGCACGGCAGCACCGCGTCGGAGCCGTCGCTGTTCCAGTTCTCACGGACAAACACAACGTCCATGGCGAGTCGTTCTTCTGCGCCGCCGCCATCGGAGGATGCACCCTGTTCGCCAGAGGAAGTAGAAGATCCTGAGCCGCTGCTTTGCGTGCCTGCCTGTGCAGAGGCAGCAGAGCCGCTCTGCGTGGCGCCGCCGATTCTGCCCCAACTGATAATCCCGGCTCTGCGGGTGTTGATGTCTGTGATCTGGACGCACGAACCGGTCGCATTGACCATTTGCCCATTGCCCATGTAGATACCCACGTGGTCAACAACGCCCTGCGTGCCGAAGAAGATGAGGTCGCCGGGCTGCGCTGTGGCTTCATTGACCGGTGTAGCCATATCCTTGTAGCCCTGCGCGGTCGTTCTGGGAACGCTGATCCCGGCTTCGTTGAGCGCATAGTAGACAAGACCGGAGCAGTCAAAGCCGCTCGGACTGCTGCCGCCCCAAACATACGGTGTACCGAGGTATTTGTTTGCTTCGCTGACAACAGCATCGCCAGACGCGCTGCCGCCAGAGGGTGATGCCCAGGACAGCTTTTCAGAGATCTCATCGAGCCACTGCGTGAGCCAGAGATCGTCGCGGTCTTGGATTTTGATTTGCAGATCGTCCGTTTCGTCTTCTTCGTTGTCCGTATAGGAGATCGACAAAAGATACGGCTGAATGGATTTTGTGATGTCGATGCCGCCAAAGGAAACCTCGGCTTTTGTGCGTCTCGCGAGATTTCGGCTGCTCATCGCTGCACCTGCTTCCACGGCGGCAGCGTAGATGCGCGGCGCTCCACCACATCAGGGATTGTCAGCATGACGCCTGCGGGAAAGGAGAAATAACTGAGCAGCGAGCTATTGGCGTTCATCAGATCGTCGGTATAGTCGACGCTGCCCATCTCCTTGTAGGCGATCATATCCCACATATCGCCCTGCACAGTCGTGTAGATTCTGCTCATCTGTACGCCCCCCGTTGCGCGTTGATATTGTCTTCTCGAATCACCGCGCGTACCTGTGCGGCAAATTCCTCGCCATAGGTTTCAAGGCGCTCCATAACGCCGTCGTTGACATCGCCCTCGACGGTGATGTTGACCTGCACTGGAACGGAGCTGTCCGAAGTGGAAGTCATAGCTTCGATGGCGCTGTGTGTGTCGGCCGCGTTCAAGACCGCTTCGCCGCCGCGCATCATCACAAACTCCGGGCCTTCTTCACCGACGAGGGCAAGGCCGGCCTCGGCAGAGGTTGTGCCGCTGGCATATCGGGAGAACCCGCTCATGCGGCGGCTCGAAGCAACAGAATTATTGTTCTGTACGTTTCGGCTGAGAGCAGCGAGGGCGGCGTATCCGAGCTGGGAATACGCCGACTGCACGGTCGACAGCATTCCGGTTGCACCATCAATGAAGCCCTGAATGGTCGCACGACCGGCTTCCGCAGCTTCCGTGCCAAGATCCATGTCGTCAATGGTGGCTTCGAGGTCTCCACTGATCGCGTCCATAGTTTCAGAGAAGCCGGTGCGGAAGTCTGCGATGTCCTCGGCGGCTTTATTCTGTTCCTCGCGCAGCTTATTCCAGCTTTCGACCATCGCGGCCAATTCTTCATCGCTGGCCGCAGCCATGCCGGCAACCGCATTCACGCTGTCGGAGCTGCCGTCTGCGAAAGAACCGATCATTTCGGTCAGGCCCTCAATATCACCAGCCCTGTCACGCAGGCTGGCCAGATTATCGTTGTAGGTCTGCCAATGCGTGATCTGGCCTTGGAGATTACTGTTGATGCTGGACGCAGAGGTCGCAACGATGCTGTCTGCCTGCTGCCAAAGTGCATATTGGCCCTGAACGCTTTCTGCGGCAGCTTTATAGGCTTCCTGATACGCCTGCTGGAGAGCCTCGACACGTTCCTTGACGCTGCTGATCTCGGTGTTCAGCTCCGTCTGTCCGCGCGAAGCATTTTCGGTTGCTTCGGTCGAATCATCCGTTGCTTCCGTGAGGCTTTCGTATGCGTCCGTTACGGCCTGAATTTCTTCATCCGCCGCACTGAGCGCATTGTTGTCTTCCTCAATCGCTTCTTTCAGGTTTGTAACGTGCGTCGCGGCCTCAATCCACGCAATGTTGGCGTCTGTGACCTCATCGTTGACGGCGTTGATTTCGTCACCAAGGAAGTATTCGGCATCACGGAGAACGCCGGTTTCTTCGTAATAGGCATCAGCCTTTTTCTGCGCTTCGGCGTAAAGCGCATTTTGCTTGGCAAGCGCGTCATTATAGGCCTGAGTAGCTTCATGCGCGGCTTCCTCTGCATCCGTCAGCTCTGCCCGGCGCTTTGCCCGCTCGATTTCAACATCGGCATACTTCGCATAGATCTCGGAAAGCTCGTTTTGGTATGCCTGTGCGCGGGCATTTTCTACCCATGCGTCCGTATTTGCTTTGAGCGCAGCCGTGCCGCCGTCGATGGAGTCGTTTTCAAGGTCAATATAGCTGGATAGCTCCGGAATGGTCTCAACCAGCTTCATGAGGATTCCGTGATATTCCTGCTGCTGGGCAGTCGTTTTTTCACCAACAGAATCCAGCTCTTTCAGCCGGTCAATGTACTGCTCCGCAACTGTGGCCGTTGCCATTGTGCTGCCGACAGAATCATCGAAGCCAGACTTTGCGTCGGTAAGCGCCTCGTTCATGTCACGCGCAGCTTCTGTCAATTCCTTTACGGACGGAGCCGCACGGTCTTCGGCTGCATCAGCCATTGCCACGATTCCGCCAGCCAGCGCGGCCACGGCGGTCACGCCCAACATGATAGGACCGACGGCGCCGCCGAACATCGTAGCCATGTCGAGCGCTTTAATGACTTTGGAGATTGCGGCGTATGCCGTCAATGCGACCGTTGCACCGCCGACTACGCCCGTGAATGTTGCAACACCCTTGACGAGCGCAGGATTCTCCTGCACAAACTCGCCGAGGACATTCAGCACGTCCGTACCGGCGTCGTAGGCATCGCGCAGCGCCGGGGTAAAAGCATCGCCTACGGCAACCTTGAGGTTGTTGTAGGCGTTCTGCATCATATCCAGCTTGGATTGCGTGGTGGCGTATCGCTTGTTGGCTTCGTTCGTCAGAGCGATATTCTCATCCCACGCGGTATTTGCCGTCTGTACGGCGCTGTCCATCTGGTCTGCTGCCAGAGCGAGGGATTTGAGCATATTGCTCTGGCGAATGCCGGTAAGGCCGAGGTCTTCCAGCACCAGAACAGCGCTTTCGCCCTGTTCGTCCAGATTGCCAAGCCCGCGGATAAACGCTGTCAGAGCGCCCAGCGCGTCCGTATTCCACATTTCCGCGAACGAATCCGCAGACATTCCCGCGACATCTGCGAAGCTCTGTAAGGAATCCTCGCCGGTTGCAACAGCCTTTTCGATGGCGTTGAGCGTCTGCGTCATGGCCGTACCGCCAGCTTCGGCCTCGATGCCGACGGAGGACATTGCTGCGGCGAGCGCCATGATCTGCGGCTCTGTCAATCCGGCCAGCTTGCCGCCAGAGGCAAGGCGCGTACCCATCTGCGTGATCTCAGATTCGGTCGTTGCAAAGTTATTGCCAAGATCAACGATCACGGCGCCGAGACGATCATAATTGTCTGCGGACATGCCTGTAATGTTCGCGAACCGCGCGAGGGCGGTTGCGGCATCTTCGGCTGTCATGTTCGTCGCTGTGCCGAGCATTGTCATAACGCGCGTAAAATCGAGCAGCGCGTCTTTCTGAATGCCAAGCTGGCCAGCAGCTTCAGCGACGGCGGCGATCTCGGTCGTAGATGCCGGGATCTCCGTGGACATGGCTTTAATTGCGTCCGACATATCTGCCAGTTCTTCGTCTGTCAGGTCTGTCGTCTTGGCGACGCCGGTGATGGCAGACTCGAAATCCATCGACGCCTGCACACACTCGTCAAAGCCTTCCTTTATTTCTTTAAGCGCAGCGGAGATACCAGCCGCAGCAAGAACGCTCGACACCGCGTCCACGGCCTGTGTCGCGCGGCTGCCGAAAGATTCTGCACTATCGGCCGTGTCGCCGAGCTCGCCGCGGGCCTTTGCAAAGGTCGTGCGAAACTCGCGGCCAAGCTGCGCTTCAAGCGCAAATAGCATCTCATATTCTTTCCGCGATGCCAATATCTCCGCCTCACTTTCACTTGCGTTTTTGTTTTCGCTTCTCCATTTCCTCGGCAATCAGCGCATTAGAGGCTTTCACCCATTGCGAAAATTCGCCGAGACGTAGAGATAACCAGAAATCTACCGGAGTGTTGTTCGTCCGGGCCATGGCGAGGCATTGCCTGCGAAGCCATACGCCGCCATCTCCGACGATCACTCCTTGCGCGATAAAAAACCTCTTACGGTGTTCCGCAGACGGTTGAAATCGCGGATGCTGAGCTTGCCAAGCGCGTCAAGACCAAGTTTCTCGGTGCACGCCTTGACGCAAACACGGATAAGGTACTCGCTGTCAAAGTTCGCAACGATCACCGTATGCCCGAGCATTTGCAGCTCCCGCTCAATCGCAAGGGAGTCATTTCCGCTGAGATCTTCAAAGTTGAAGGTCAGCTCCGTGTAGGTTTTTTCATCGTGAACGAGCGGCCTTGCAAGCTGCATCACAAATGCCGCATAGTCGATTGCGGCGTTTTTCTTATCCTGATCTTCCGCAACAGCGAAGATGTCACTGCTTTCCTCTGCGGTCGTTTTCTGAATATTCTTGTTTTCCATGATTCATAGCTCCTTTCAAGAGTGGTGGGGCGACGCATCGCGCGCCGCCCCAAAGATTTACGATTTGCCGAGGGCCTTGCGGGTGTCGGAAAGATAGTCGACACCGTTCACCTCGCAGATGTAGTTGTACGGGTCAAGCTCCATGACCTTCGCGTCATCGATGTACGTCACCCAGCGGCGCACGGCGTAGCTGCCAGAGCCGTCCGTGGGAGACGCCGGGGCGATATTGCCGTTCGACAGCGTCTTCGGAACAAGCACGAGGACGTGCTTGACGGACTGCGTCTTGTAAACGCCCGCAATCGGGTCGTACACCTGCTGCGGCGCGCGCAGGTCGATGTTGTGTTCGCGCGGCTCCAGCAGCTTCAGGCTCTCAGCGCTGAAGGTGCGGAATTTGAGCTGCGCGGTCATGGCGTTCATATGGCCGATGATCGGCGCCTCCACGTTGCCGGCAATGCCAGCACCGGAGACGGTCGCAACAATGAAATCAACATCGGGCAGCGTCACGGAAGCCAGACCGAGGAAGTCTTTGGCGTCTTCGTAGCAGGCAAAGTTGATTACGGCCTGATCTACCATTCCCATTGTTCAGTCCTCCTTCGTCACGCCAACGCGCTCTGCACGTAATCGGTGTCGTATTCGAGTACGAAGTCGATCTCCTGTGCAGGGCTGGGCGGCGTCATGTAGATGTGGATTCTCACGATACCGGCCATGAGGTCCGTCATGGGATTCTCGGAGTCGAGGATCTCAACGCGGGCGCCGAGCAGATACTCGCTGCCCACAAGCCCTGCGAGCCAGTTGTTCGCGGAATCCTTGATGTTGTCCAGCAGGCGCCGGTTCATGGGGCTGTCCGTCTTCGACCAGAACGTCTTGATGAGGGAGTTGCCGACCCACTTGAACATTCTGCTGATCGGGATGAAATAGTCCTTGATGTCGGTGTTGCTGGGGTAGCAGGCGGTGTAGTTGCCCCACGCCACGAAGCCATTCATAAACTTGAGCGCCGTGCAAATGCCGTTGGCGTTCAGAATGTTCGCCTGCTCCAGCGTGAGGGTGACGTCTGTGCCGTCTTCCAGGCAAGCGCCGTCGCACTGGAGGGCCTTATTAGAGGGCGATTCATACGGCACACCGTCGTTGCCGCTGTCCACCTTCGCCATCAGGCCCGCGAGCTGGGTGGAGAGATGGAACTGCTTGCTGCCGAGCTTCACCTGCGGCCAGACTGCAATCTGAGCCGGGTCGATCAGGTTCGTCGCGGACTTCTTCGCGGCGACGGCGTCATAGCTGCGTGCGCCGCTGGCGGAGCAGTCAATATCGCAGATGGACTTTGCGCCGAGAATGCCGTTGATGACTTCGGCCTTCGCCGCCATGACGGCCTGCACCGTGCTGGTATGCGACCATCCGGGCGCGATGATGAGGTCGGGCGTGATGCTGACGGTTGCCATGCAGAGGTCAATCGCCTCGATGCCCTTGACAATATCATCGTCGCCGATTTCAGTCGTCTTGACCTTGTCGTAGCTGATAAAGAGTTTGGTCGCGTCCTTGGCTGCGCCGTCCTCGATCGTCTCGACGATAAGGTTGCCGTCCGAGTAGTACGCGGCATAGTCCGTGTCTTTGACAAGCGGCGATTCGGACGAAGATGCCGTCTTGACAACGAGACTGGACAGGATCGCGTCGAACGGCAGCTTTGCCTGCTTGCCGGAAAGGGTGACTTCCGCGCCCGCGACGGCCTCCTTGTTGGTGCTCGGATCAAGCACGTTGCAGAAGATGATTGGCTGACGCTGGAACAGCTTGAAATGCGAGTACATGACTTCGCAGATCGTGTAGGTCTTCCAGTCGTCGGAATAGCCCAGCTTCTTTACCGCGTCTTCCCAGTCGGTGCAAAGCACCGGGGTAAAGAGCGCGGCCGGGGATTCTGCGGAGTGAACCGGTGCTGTGCCGACAACGAACGGCACACCGGATTCAGCGACAACGGGCGTCGAAACGCTCGTTTTCTGCTCCCGCACATATACGCCATGCTTCAATGGTTACTCCTCCTTCTTTCTCCGGTCTGCCAGCTTGTGATAATTCACATAGGGCAGATTACCGGGTGTTTTGACTTTGATTCTTGCCTCGGATACCTGATCGCCGGGGATAACCAGCGTGGCAATCAGCGGATATTTCTCAACCGCTGCCGAGATCTGCGCGAGCGCGTCCTGCTTGTCACCGTACAGAATACGCGCCTGCTGGATCGTGCCGACGATGCTCGGCCCGATGTACATACAAAAGCCGGCGCTTTTCGCACCGGCCTTGCCTTTGGCTTTTACCATGCAAATGCCTCCCTGTTGACACTGGGGATTTTCCAGACCGACACCAGCTCCGCGCAGAAGTACGGTGCGGTGTTGTCGGTGTAGTAGAGTGTGGACAGCTTCTGTGAAAGATCCAGCGCAAACTGCTTGGCGATTACGCCGTGCATCAGAAGCTCTTGACGGAAATGCTCGACCGTCGTAAGCAGCCGCAGCGCACCTTCCTGATCGTCTTCACCGTACACGCAGAAAAGAGAGCGGACCTCAACGCTGCTGTCCGTCGGCTCGCCGGGCTTCTGCTCATCTTCGCCAGTGACGATCTGATGCAGAATGTACGGCGCTTTCGAGGTCGCGGATTTGACATCGGGCAGACGCTGGCGGTAGACCAGCGGCGGGCGCTCGGCAGGTTCTTCCTCGTCGCCCTTCTGCCGCCGCACGGGAAGAAGAATTTCGCGCATGACCTCATTCGTGAAGCTCGTAAGCGCGTCCAGTAAATTCAGTCGTGTCAAAATTTAACCTCCCCATCCTGCAAGGATTCGGTTCACTTCATGCTCTAAACGTTCATCCATTTTTGCCATCGTCTTTTCGACGAGGCTTTCCTGAACATCTTCGTTGCCGAGCATCTGCGGGACAGACGAACCCATGATTTCCTTGATCTCCGCGTCGCCAGTCGCCGTCTTGCCGCCGGTCCGCTCGAAAATGCCGATATGCCCGGATTTCATCTGTGCAACGAACGCGCGGGAGAACGTGGTCGGCGAAGTTGAAACGAGCTGATGGCCTGCCGCGGCAATGCCCGGATGAACCGGGCGAAGATTGCCGTTGACAATGGCCATGATGGTCTTATCGGGATTGATGGTCGGCGTCTTTGGAGACGAGCCGCCATAGCGCCAGAGTGGAATTTTGTTGCCGCGGAACGAGACACGCGCTTCAACACCGTTGAAATAGCGGTAATTGACGCGGATATTCTGTTCGGCGCGGATATTCTTCCGCGAGATGTCATACCGCTGCCGGATTTCTTTCGTGCTTTGCGTTCGCAGGAACGATACGGCACGTTTTGTCGCGGATTTCAGCGCACGTTCCATGCCGCCCGGCACATCAGCAAGCATCTGCTCTGCGTTCTGGAATTTCTCAGCGCCGATGCATTCGACGTAGAAGCTGCTCATTCGTTGAACGCCTCCAGTTCTACGCGAAGCAGGCCCAGCTCGCAGACCGACGAGGCGACGTAGAAGCGTCGGAAGAAGGTAGCGTCATCGGGATCGCTGATCTCCATGCGCGTCCCTTTTTCCGGTTGGTTGCCGCCGAGATCCTGAATCCTGCAATGCAGCACGGACGAAACGAGGAACAGCCCCTGAATATGATCGCTCATAAGCTGGCGGCGGTCTTTCTCTTTCAGCCCGGACAGCACAACCGGAATGCCAGCGTGATCCTCGCCGTCGTATGTCACGCCGTCGTAGACCACGATCCGCTTCTCTGCAAACTCGTCGAGGTTCATAAAGGTCCGCGCATTGTCACGCGCGACCATGTCCTTGAATTTGCTCATACCACCGGCGCGGCGGCGCTCAGATCAGGAAGATCATCCTCACTGATTTCCTCGCCCGGCTCGACGGGCACGGCGACGATTGCCGCAATCAGGTCATCTTTCTTGCGGAGCTTCGCCGTTTCAATGCCAAGCTCGGCGGCAAGCTCTTTGAGCTGTGCCACCGTCATTTCCTGTAGCTGCTCCGCGTCGAGATGGGCCTCTGCGCCGCTCTCTGCGCCGTTTTCTTCGCTGGGCATATCGGCGCAGGGGGTGTCGCCGCTTTCGACCGTGCTGCCGCTTGCAACAGGCGCTTCGTCTGCTTCGTGGACGATCGCTGCGACGCCGAGCGCGACGAGACGCCTTGCTTCGGCTTCGTCTACCTCGCAGATGCCGCCGCGCTCAACGAGCTTCGGCATGGCGTCCTTGGTCTTACGCCAGCCGTAGGAACCGCTGATAATTTCAATTTTCATGCCGTACTCCTTTCACACGCCGATCAGGCCACGACGTTTGCCGCGTAGATGTACGGGCAATCATCTTTCGGTGCAGCCAACGGACGGGTGGCAAGGCGCAGCTTGCGCTTATCGCCGGGCTGGTCAAGGACAAACTTCGGCACACGCTTTGCAACGTAGGTAGTAAAGTCGGTCGAGCCGTAATCAATCTGCGTGATCTGGCCGTACATCATGTGGCCGCAGTCAGGAGTCGTGACCATTGCGGAGGTCGCGGGGAAGTACCTCTGCTCCGCACCGCTGTCATCGACGTAGGTTTCGTCCACGCAAATCACGTTGAGACGGAAACCGCCGAAATTCAGCGTACCCATGTAGACAACGCCGTCATAGGCGCTGAGCTGCTGATCGATCGTGCCGATAATGATACCACTGTTGCGGTCGAGCAGGGACTTGACGTCATCCAGACCGAGAATCGCGTCGGCAACATCAGAGCCGATCACGAGGTCGGCTGCGTGAAGACCACGCTTGGAGAGCTTGCGGCACATATTCTTCACGTCGCCGAAGAACGCTTTGCCTTTCTCATTCGCTGCGTTCCACTTGGTGCTGACAGTGTAGGTGTGATCGCTCGTCGTGTCGTAAAACTGCACATACAGCTTCTCGCCCTCAGTCTTGTCATCGATGTAAGACTGCATCGTGCAGGCGTTGTTGATCATAGTCTGCACCGCCATCCATTCTTCACGGCGGATGATGCGGCGTTCCATATCTGCAAGATCGTCACGCTGCAGGCGGGCGGCACGCTGTGCCGGGGTGCTGTTGGCGTAGATGGCTTCACCGAAGCCGCGCTTGCGCAGATCGTCCATCGTCAGCAGACGGGACGGCGCGATAAACGCAGGCTGAAGCTCGTGGATTTCGTAGCCCCGGCGCTCCATCGGAATATCACCGGCGCGGGAAGACACGAAAGCCGCCATCTTGCGGTCACCCTTGCGATACTCGGTCAGCACCTTGTCGGACGCGAAGATGTCGCCATCGCCGGTCGGGAAGTAGCGATCCTTGAAGAACGTCTGCCGGGGAACAATTTCCTCGACAATCGCCATCAGGACATAGGTATCAAAGAAGTTCAGTTCTGCACTCATAGTTGACTCCCTCCTTAGTTGGCGGCGGCAGCGTCCTTGAAGACGATGCCGCGCATACGCAGATTGTCTTTGTCGGTTTCGGTGATGCTGTAGCTGGCAGCGACGCTCACCTTGTCGGGGTCGAAGCAGCCGGCCGTGTAGACTGCGACCTTTTCGTCGGCGTCGGTGCCAACGGTAACATCGTCGCAGAGTACGCAATCCGGCGTCAGGGTTTCATTGTTTGCGGCAGTGGAGCCGAGGATCACCAGCTTGCCATCGCCGGCCGTGCCGTAGGATTTTGCGAGAATCGTGCCGCGCTTGAGTGTGACGGCAGAAGTGGTCTGTTTGCGAATGGTGCCGCCGCGTACCTGAACGGCAGGCACGACGTCCGTGAACAGACCGTCGAAATTCATCTCACCGAGTTTCTTGCTCAGGTTCGTCATAGCTTAGCCCTCCTTCTTGCCGAACAGCGCAGAAACCTTGGCCCTTGCATCGGCCAGCCGCGCTTCCGGGGTCTTCTTCGCGTCATCGTCTTCTTCCTCTTCCTCAGCAGGGGGAGGCGTTGCGCCAACGTCTTCGGCGTTGGACTCGTCGGCATCGTCCTTGAGGTCAGACAGGAATTTCTTGCCCTGCTTGGCGCGCTTCTTCGCGTCGGCCATTACCAGATCGGCGGCGGTGCAAGGCTTTTCGCCGTACTTGGCTTCGCGCACGTCGGCAGGATCGAGCAGGCTGGCGACTTCGTCAATTTCCTGCATCCGTTCCCGTTCAGCCTGAACCGCCGCATTGACCGCTTCGGTGTGATCGACAGCGGCCCGTGCAGCAGCTTCAGCCTGAGCGATTTCGTCCGGGTATTTTGCCCGGAGCTCTTCCAGTGTCATAGAGTTTCCTCCTTCTTCGCCGGGATTCTCCGGCTTGTTTTTATTCGCCTCAACCGGGGCCGCTGCCTCGGAATCGACCGTAGGAATGTTGTCCGGAGCAAACATGCCCGGAGCGAGGTGAAACTGCTTGCCGCGCACAAACAGGCTGCGCCCGTCCGCACTGGCGGCGATACCGACAGGCTCGGCATCTTCAATCAGTTCATCCGCGAAGCCCTTTTCGATGGCCTCACGACCTGTCATGTAGGTTGTATCTGCCATCATGTGCATGATGACCGTTTCAGAAAGCCCGGTTTTTCGCTTGTAGACCTCGGACTGCATCTTATCCCATGCGTCCTGCTGCGTAGCCTGCTCCCGCAGCTCATCGGCGTTATAGCCGCCGAAAAGAAACTGCCAGCACTTGTGAATCATAATGATGCTGGACGGATTGACCTTGACCGTATCGCAGGCGCACATGATGATGCTGCCGCCCGACATGGCTACGCCGTCCACAATACAGGTGAGCTTTGCGCCGCTCCGGGAAAGCTCCCGCAGGCGGTTATGAATCATATTTGAGGCTCCGGCGTCGCCACCGTAGCTGTTCATGCGGATTGTGATGTTCTTGCAGGAAGAAATCTGCTTGAGGTCCTCCAAAAACTCACTGAGCAGAATGTACTGCCCCTCGATGGGTTCGCCCCACCAGTTTGTCGGCTGCTGCTCATAGATGTCGCCATACATGGTGATCTCGGCCGAGCTGCCAGATTCATCCGTAGTGGCCATGGTATAGACCTTTTTGCTGATCGAAATAGCCGGCGCATTTTTCATTTTCATGCCCGATTCCTCCTTCACTCTTCACCGCTCGCAGGCGGTGTGTTTTCTGCTGGCTGCTGTACGCTCCCGATGGCTGCGAGCAATTCATTTTCACGCGCAAGCTGATCGACATTTTCTTCCCAGTCGCCGCCAGACATTTCGCGCGTGACCTGATCGTTCGTCTTGATGGCGCGGTTGGTCAGCATCAGAGCGGCCTCGGCCTCCTTCTTCGGGTCGAGGGAACCCTGAACGGGGCCAATCCAGCGAGCGCCGCACCACGCCTCGCGCAAGAGCGGATCTGCGTGGAAGCCCGGAGCATTGATGCGTCCGAGCGCAACAGCTTCGGCCATGAACAGCTCGTAGATCGGCTGGCAGAAGTCGTTCACGAACCAAGACCGGCGCATTTTGAACGCTTCCCATGCTTCCAGCAGCGCACCGCGGCTTGCAGAGTAGGAGCTGTTGAATTCCTTGATGAGTACGTCATAAGGCAGTTCCAACGCCGAGCCGACCAAGCGGCAAATTGTCTTCACGAACGTCTCAAACCCTGCGGTCGGGATGTTCGGACTGCCAAAGTTGACTTTCTCGCCGGGAGCAAGGTGCGTTACCGTACCCGGCCCCATTTCGTACTCGTTGGGATCGTCGGAGATATTGCTTGCACCAGCACCATCCGGGCTGGCAGTCGGAACGCCGGCAATGTCTCCTGTGCCGACTTCATTGAATGGCGTACCGGACGGATCGGTTTCCGTTTCAATCCATGCCGTAAAGAAGCTCTGCACCAGCGCCGCCATCAGCTCCGATTCCGTGTAGCGGCGAAGCTGCAGCAGCGGCTCAATAACCTGTGCCAGATACGGAACGCCGCGGTACTGATCGGGGCGCTCGCTGTCCATGATGTGCAGGATATTCGGCAGGCCGGTGCGCTCGCCGTAGGCCGGGACGCGCGTCCATTCCTGTTTCTCGGTCGTGATCTGGTGCGGATAGGTGTTGCTGATGTAATAGGCAACGACGCGGCCGTTTTTGTCGACCTCCACGCCGTCGAAAACGCGGTGACCGGCGCCGGGCTTCCCATCCGGAACGACGGCATCCATGAAGCCGCCGTAGGTGTAGCCTCCGCTGAAGTTGGTAGGTGTGGAAACGCGGTCTGCTTCAATGACGTGCAGCCGCATAGAATAGGGATTCAGCGGCGCCGCCGGGTAACGCTTCACCAGGACAAACACGTCTCCGGACATGAGCCACGATTTGAGCGCGAGCTGCTGCAGCGCCATGAAGTTGTTCAGGCCGAGCGCGTCGCAGTTCTGCTTTTTACCGCCCCAGAGCCGAAATTCCATCTCGGCCTTGTGCTGCCATTCTTTTGCCGCCTCCGGAGAAAGCCCCAGCAGGTCACGGTCGACGGTCGCTTTCAGCGTCAGGCCGGTACCGACAACCTTTGTGCGGTTGGTGTTGATGGCGCTCGTGGCCACGGGCGATGCCATATAAAGCATTCTCGACCGCTGGCGCAGCGTGGCGTTGTTGCGGTTAATATCTTCGTTGGGCGAACCGCTGTCTGGGGTGAACCCCTTGAGCGCGCGCCGGGTGACGCTCGCGCCAGCTTCGCTATACCCCTTGGCATACGGTGCGGCGCTCTGGCGATGATTTTTCTTGCTCAATGCTTTCGCCTCCTGTGAAATAGAAAACGGACGGTCTGGCGGCGAAAGGAGAAAACTCCGTCAGACTGTCCGTGCAAAAGCCCTTTCGGGCGAATTGCTGTATTTATCATTTTCGTGGCCTCACGAAAAAGGTCACCAATCGCGGGGGATGACGCCGAACGCCTTGCGGCGCTTGCTGCCGTTCAGCTCCGAGGTCAGTTGATCGATCTCGTTCTCCATCTGCTTAATTTCCTCAGACAGCGCCGGGAGATCAAAACGGGTGAGCTGCCGGTCATCAATCATGTAGGATTTTACGCCGCCGTCTACCAGCGCCGTGTATGCGTCGTAGAGCTTTTCAAGCGCCGCTTCGCGGAACGCAAGCCGCTTCTCAATGATGATTCTGCTTGCCATAAAACACGCTCCTTACCAATCGTCGTAGTATTTCTGCCTGCCGCGCTGCGCCGTGCGGCGCTTCGGCGGTGTGATGTTCGCCGAGGGCGGAGCAGGCACACGGACACCGGAGGCGGCCTTGATCTGGCGGTCAATCTCATCAAGATTCTTGGGCAGAGCCTTGAACGCGGCCAGCGCGTAGTTGCGACAGTCCAAAGGCTCGTTGCGCTCGTGTCCGGGAATCTTCTTCCACGACCACGGCTGCTTCTTATTCGGATCATAAACCTTCGTTTCCGACAGCAGCCCCGCAAAATAGGCGCTACCGTAATCGTCGCGCTTCGGGAAATGGCAATATTTCTGTCCGGGCGTCTGTACGCGCAGATTATCCATGATGATTTCCTTTCCGGAATCGACGCCGAGCTGATATTGCCAGCAGGTGCCGACAGCGATCTGATTGACGAAGATCTTCTGCTTTTTCGGCGGCGAGATATAGGGCTTATCCTGTCCTGGCATACCTTTGATGCAGAATACCTTCTTGCTGATTCTGGCGTTGCATTGAGCGCGAACGCTCTGCGTGAAGTGACCGCCCTCATCCACGAAGGACATAGACACCCGCAGGCCGACGCCGTTCTCAAAACGCATCACACGGTCGAACACAACTTCATCGAGTTTGTTCCATGTGGCGTCATCATCTGGGCGTCCCATGACGATTCCTTTTTCAATGCCCCATGTTTCGCCGAAGAACCCGTGCCCGACGATCTCATACTCCATGCGATCATCCTGCGTATCAACGCCAGCCGTCAAAACGAGGACGCCCGGCGGCAGCTCGACCGGCTCACCGTTTTTGTCCTTGCCGTAGTCCTCACGGCGAGCGAGCAGGGAATCCTCATCCTCGATGTCACCGCGATCTTCCCACGGCTCGCCGAAGCAGGTGTTGAAAACGACCTGCATCTTCTTCGTGCTGCCGAGCGCATTGAGATATTTCAGAACAATAGACTCCCACGAAGCCCACTGGCTGACGAAAGCGTTCAGCCAGAAAGAACGGGTTCCTTGGCCGTAGGCTTCCGGATTCTCGGCAATCCATTTTGCCGGGGCACGTTTCATTTCCGCTTCCGTGGAAATGCAGCCGCAGCCGGGGCAGGTGTAGTACACCTTCTTGACCTTGTAGGTCTTCTTGTGAGATACGATGATTTCGTCGTACTCAAAGCGAATATCAGACCAGCGAATTTCGTGGTACTCGCCGCAATGCGGGCATTTGGAATTCCACCGTTCCATCGTGCCTGTGTAATAGGCAGCTTCGATGGCGCTGGCGTTCTTGATCGTTGTGGTCGAAACCTCAACGGCTTTGGCGTTATAGAACGTGGTCTGTCTGGCCATTGCCAGATCCCACGGATCGCCCTCATTGCCGGCGCTCGTTGCCCATCGGTCGCGTTCATCGCCGAACACATAGCGGATAGGTTTTGATGCCAGTGCGTGAGCCTCGGTCGAGCCGCACATCGTAAGGATGCCGCCCGGATAGGCCTTTTGGAGAATCGTATTGTGAGAGTCACGGCTTTTCGGCGCGGCGATCTTCTGTCGCAGAGCCGGGCTATCACGCAGCATCGGCGCGATACGGAGCTTGGAATACTCCTGTGCGTCGATGGTCGTAGGATGAATGAACAGAATAGAGCCGGGGTCTTCGTCAATGATGTAGCCGATGCAGTTGTTCAGAAACTCGGACTTGCCGACCTGCGATGCGGCCACCATGACAATGTGCCGCACCTTTGGGTCCGTAAAAGCGTCCATCGGCTCGCGCAGATAGGGCGTGCGCTCCGTACGCCACGGGCCGGGTTCGGCCGCGCTCTCGGCAGAGAGGCGGCGTTTGGCTTCTGCCCATTGGGTGACGGTAAGGTCATCAGGCGGCGTCATACCGGCCAGCGCCTTGCGCATGGCCTTGTTCAGACGTGCCGCGCCGCGCCGTTTGGCTTGGCGTTCGGCTTCGGCTTTTTTCAGCGCATCGGCCGCTGCCTCATTCTTCGTCATAGCTGCGCCCCGCATTGCTCCAGTCGCGCCGCTCGTTTACTTTCTCGGCGTATTTCTCAGGGTCGTAGTGATACGCAGCCAGTTCGCGCATGACCTTATGGACTTCCTTGCGGATGGTCTCGGCAGCCTCAGCCGGGCTTTGCGCGGCGGTGACGTCAACCGACAGCCGCCCCGGAAGCGACAGCAGCGCAGCGCGGATGGTGTAAATTAGATCTTCCGTGAAGCCCTCCACATCTTCCGAGCGGTGCAGCTTGCCTTTCAGCTCCTCGACCTCCATCTTCGCAAGCTGAGCTTTGGAGAGCTTGAGCTGCGCTTCGGACTGCCGCTTCGCTGTTTCCAGCTTCTGCTCGGCCTCACTGATCTGCGGTTTGGAAAGGAAATTGATATATCGCTGAACCGCGTCGCCGAGCTGGAAGTAGCCGCGTCGCACCGGAACGATTGTTCCGTCCTGCGCCATCTGCTGCACACGCCGCGCCGTCACGCCGAGGATCGCGGCCAGCTCTGTCGTGCTGATTTCAGCTTCGGCATCGATCTTGATTCTCGTTTCAGCCATATAGCAAGCTCCTTTCGTTTTTTTCGAGGGGGCTCAGCGGAATTTCACCGCAGCACCCGTGCTGCACGGGCGTGACCCTTACCCCGATGTGGTCATATGAACTTAGGAGGTCAGCGCGGTATGCCTCACCCGCGCTGTGGTATGAAAAATGCGCGGTATCTGCGTCGATACCTGCGCACATTCCAGCGGTAATCGTAACGAAATTACCAAAAAAACGTAGAACTAACTAGGCGAAAAATGGGGTCGTCGAGCCCGCAACAGATGCAGCCCCCTCCCGACAGTACCTTTTCAGCGGCCGAATCGATCACGACGCATGATACCCTGCCACCCAGCAAACTTATCGCGCGTGACAACGTCCTTCTCGCAGGGCTTCTTGCAGCCTTTGCGCCCTCGATGGCAGATGCACACCGTCTTTCCATTGACGATCTGCACCCAGACAGGAATCTTCTCTTGTTCTTGCATCGTTTATCGCCTCACATCGGTACGGATTTGACAGGGGATTGGCTGCATACCCACCCAGCCCTTATGAATAATTACCGGTGGCTACGATTGTTCTACGGAGAAAACTGCATCGCCCTCCTTGATGAACATGACGTGGCCGCAATGCTCACAAACGACCTTGGCATACTTGGGCGGCTTCTCGGCTACGCTCAGAGCGGACGCTTTGGCGCGGTCTACTTGCTCCTGCGTGGTGATTGCAACATTCTGTGCTTCTTCCTTTGCGGCGTTATCCAGATAGGCTTGGTATCTGGCACGGCGGTCCTCTTCGGATTCACCGACCACCCCGTCATCGAAAAGAGCATCGGCGTCAAAATCGTCGCTGGGAGCAGGGAAGCCAAGGGATTCGAGATCGAAGTCAAAGTCAAGGTTGAGCATATCGATCTCGTGGAGCAGCTCGTCGTTGATCCACTCGGAGAATTCGGAAATGCGGTTGTCGGCCAGACGGTCGAGCTTGATCGTTTCTTCGTCGGCGTCTGTTACGACGCAGGGTATTTCCTCCATGCCGAGCCGAATGGCGGCAGCATAACGGGCATGACCTTTGACGATGATACCGTTGCGGTCGATGACCAGCGGCACGTTGAAGCCAACCTTCGGAATGATCTCGACAAGCAGGTTGACCGTCTTATCGTTTTTCCGGGGATTGCGTACATAGGGCTTGACCTCGGAAATCTTCTTCATCACGATCTGATTAACAATCTCCATCAGCGCCAGCCTCCTTTCGATACTTCTGAAGCTGACGCGCCTGATTCTCGGAGATCGCAGCGCGTGTGAATGAATTGTTTTCGTAGAGCTTCGCATATCCGGTGATGTGCTTGAGGCGCACCAGCTCTTCCGGTTCTAGGCCAAGCTCATTGCAGACCTGCAGATCGGTCGCGCCGTTCATCAGCATTTCCATGACGATATTGGACATACCGTTAATGGAGTGCTTGCCTCTGGCGCGGTTGTGCCGAACGGTCGAGGCCATGAGATCATTCATGGTCTTGCCATGAAGCACAACACATGGCAGCTTCCCCTCGCATGAAGCGTAGATGTCTTTGAATCTGCGCATGATGCTGTATCGGTGGAAGCCGTCGACGATAACATACCGGTCTTTCTTTTCGTCGTAGATGGTAACGACGGGCTGCGTGTAGCCATCCGCTTTGACGGAGCGATAAAGCAGCTTCATCTCCTGCGTGGCGACACTGTTGGGGTTGTAGTCGTTTGCGTGGACCTTTTCAATGGGTATCCACTCGACCTGATGAATGGGCTGATCTGAAATCATTTCTTGCTGCCCATATATTGCTCAAACTGCGCGGCGTCGCGTTTGCGATAGGTGGGAGCCTTTTCCCGGATGCGGAAACGGGAGCGGGCATTCGCGTTGTTCGTGCCATCAATATCATTCAGGACGATCTCTTTGACATGGACACGATACCATTCGTCTCCGGTCTGATTCTTCCAGCGGTTTCGGAACAGCTCGTGGTATTCGGGCTTCACGATATTGGCAAGCAGATAGTCGCGGTATTCCTGCCACGAACGGAACGCAAAGGGGAGCTGGCGCGGGATGATGTCGCCGCTGTCAAAGGTATGGGCGAATGTACCGACGCCAGATACGCGACGGATGAACTTGTTGTAGGTGTCCGGCTCAAACTCCTGCAGCATTTCAATCGAGTGCCAGGCGGTTTCGTGGATGAGCGCTGAGACGCGCATGGCCTCCTTGGCCAAGCCCCACTGGTATTGCAGATCGTAGACGCGATTGTACGCCCAGTGATTCTTGGCAATGGCTGTCCAGATGTCATCGTTGGTGAAATCGTAGATCGGCCAGAACACCTGACACCTGCCAACTTTCTTCTTGCACCACGTCACGCCTTTGTATCGGGCTTCATGCTGCGTGATAGCAACGCGCCGGTTCAGGCTTTCCGTCATGCGCATTCCCACCAGCACGGCACAATTCTCAGAATCGGTGCAGTAGGACGGGAGGACGTTGACAAGCTCATGGAATCGGTTTTCGCTGCTGGGGTTTTCCTTGATGGAGAGCGGGTGCTGCGGGTGAATCCAGATCGCTTTGTCCTCCGGATTCCAAACACTGATGAAATTCTTCTCTGGGGAGAGCGTGTTTGTGAATTCAAAGGGGATCTGATACCAGTACGGCGTGACTTCGGGCAGCTCCATGATGTGCTGCATATAGTCCACCGTCGCTTGCCACTCAGCTTCCTGATCGAGCCAGAATACCTTGAGCGGCAGACGCCCGCGCTCCTGCGCAACCATAAGCGCCATGCGGAAAAGAACTGTACTGTCCTTGCCGCCGGACATGCTGACGATCACATCGTCGTGGCCGTCGAAGATCATCCGCAGCCGCTCCAATGCTTCATCGAATACGTTGTTTTGCAAGTAGATCATTGCTGCTGACCCCGCGCCGCTCATGTGAGCAACATAGGGTTTCCTCCTTTTTTCGATGTACCCGCAGCCGGCAGCGTTGGCGATACGCCGCAGGTTCGAGCCATCCTCCACGCAAGGAGCATCGTGGAGGCAAGCCCTCCTTCCGAATAAAATGAGCAGCGCCCCCGATCAGGAGCGCCGCCCGGCTTGATTTGGAATTTTACAGTTTACATGAAATCACATCTTAGGGGTGATTGCAAGCGTCACAGCGCGTCAGCACGCGTCATGGCGGGGCAAGTTCCGAGGAAGCGATAACATATGGACTTGACGCCATCCTCGGAATTTCGACCGCCAAGCACACTTGCAACTACCTTCCATGGCATACCTCGAATGAAACGCAGCCGGAATACAAGGCGTGTGGTGTTGTCCTCGATTCCGGCGATCCAGACAGCAATCGTTTCCTCACTTCTGGCAATCTGTTCTTTCAGCGCGTCGCGCTGCGTCTCCATGTCCGCGATCTCCGCGCCGAGGACGCCGACCTTGTCATTGACGCCGGAGGCGTGCGGCATTCCATCCAGCTTCTGCGCCCCGGGAACGGCAGCATTCCACAAGCCCTGAAGCAGTTCTTCCGTTTTCTGAAGCTGCTGGACAAGATCAAGATGCCCATTCAGTTCCGCCAGAGTCATGTGTGCCGCCCCTTTCCATCGTTATTTCGTCTTCTTCCACGCGCGGATCGCAGTCTTCTTCGTACCTTTCGGCTTGCCCACTCTATTGCAATTATAACACCTGACGCAAAACATGGGCGGTGTTCTTGGACGCAGATATACTTCCTCGACTTTGCAGCGGCTGTCCGCACCGCAAAACCGGCAGGTCAATTCATCAATCCTCGGCATCGCAATACCCCCTACCTTGAGAATTGAGATTTCGGCAAATCGCGCAAACGCGATCTGCGGGGCACGCGAGGTGCGTGTTAAAGTAGCAATGAGGCTGCTCGTTCTTTGGAATGAAACGTATGAACGTTTCGTCACCGTCGGCCATGACGTGTACACGTGATTTCCTGACCGCCATCCTGTATAGGCCAACGAAGACTTTGGCATCATTCTCGACTGCAAAAGGTTCTCGGATGAACCGGCTGGCGTCGTTTCTACTCATGCCAGCGCCCATCAGTATCTTTAACGCTCTTTTTCGCTTCATGCCGTCACCTCCCGGTCAAAGACTTGCCAAAAGAGAAAAGAGCTTTGGCAAGAACGTCCGCAGAAGCACCATAATTGTAAAAGCAGCTTGAGAGCCGGTCAAATGCATCGCAGATTCTCTCACAACGCAGATATGCGTTGTATGCTTGGAAATTGCTGTCGCCGGGTGCCTTGTTCCGCATCAGCCCGTTTGCGCGGTTGCGGCTATATCCGCGAGCCATCAGCAGCTTAACTGCGCGTTTTCTGGTCATAGTTCATAGTCTCCTTTTCACGTTCCATCCGTTTCTGTTCCATACGTTCCAGCCGATTGTCGCTTGCAACAGCCCATTTCCGATGTTCTGCCGCTTTCGGGCGACGCAGGAAATCCGCTCTGGCGTTCGAGGTATAGGCGCCCGGCATACCCAGCTTTTTCGGCTTAGACATCTGTGCTGCCCTCCATTGATTCCAGAACTTCTCTAAGATCGAACAGGGCAACCTTCTTTCCGCTCGGTGTCGGCTGATTTTCTGCAAACGCGGTCAGATGAACGTTCCAGTGGTCTGGCTTGAAAGCGATGCCGTTTCGCGTGAGGACAATGTCTGCATCGCCCCGGCAGGGAAGAATCGTCACACGCCCCTCATCATCAGCCGCCACTAGCTTTCTGATTCGCTCGGCTTTCGACGTATCATCCGCGAAAGCGGTTTCTATAATGGTCTTGGCGTTCACCACCTGTTCCGGCGTCAGACCTGCAGCTTCGTAAGAAGCCAGACGAGCCAACGCAACCTCATATCCGCGGCGGCACATAATCCGTCCGTCATTGTCGTACCATGTGAGCTTATCCATCCTTCTTATCCTCCTTTTCCTCCAATCCCCGAGAGCTGATACACCACGTTTTCAACTTCTGTCAGTATCTCGCGCGTTGTCCATGTCTTTCCTCGGGCACCGTAGCTCGGCATTTCAATACGATCACCGAAGTGCATATAGTCCCAGCCAATCCAGAACGCATCCGGAAACAGAGGACCGATGCCTTTCTCGGAATACGTCAAGCCGCCGTGGCAGCTAACCTTGATCTTTTCATAGTTAAGCCCGTAGCACGGGTGGTCTTTGGGAATCTCGACATAGGCGCACGGGTGAGAACCGAGGGAAACAATGCAGTAATGATACCCGTGGACATACCCTTCGTCCAGAATCTCACGATCCGCATTAGGGTCGCTGATATATACCATTTCTTTCATTTGCGTCCTCCTGTTTTGAATCGATCGGCATAGGGGCAGGTTGCCCAATGCGGCACATAGCCCACGCCGGTTGCTTTGGCTGGGTCTTCCGTATATTCGCACGAAAGCACTTGCCCGTTCCAAGTGACAATTTTCTTACTGCCGACGCGCGGCTTTTCGATGTAGTAGCGCGGGGTAGCATCACAGGGGATGGATTTCCCGGCTGGTGTCTTAATCCAGATGATAGCCGCCATGCACGCTTTACATGCTGACATCTTTATTCCCTCCATACTCATTCTGCTTCCTCACGGTCATCGTCGGAATCCTCCGCAGCACCGTATATAGCAAAGAGCCGGTGCGTACCTTCTGCCATTTCTTCTTCATCGTCCGACTTTTCATAGCCGAGGGTTTCGAGGATTTCATAGATGTGATCCAAGTCCGAATTTTCGCAAAGCTCATATTCGTAGTGGTTCATGTTCCACACGCGCCGGTAGTAGCTCATGCCCTCGTCATCGAGGGCAGAATAGCAGCAGCAGAAAATCAGCTTTTCCGGCTGGGCCTCCGCCGCGCTGCGGACAAAGCCCATGACGCAAAAATCTTCGTTTTCATCGTCTGGCGAAAGTCTCATGCCGAGGAGCTGGGCGCAGAACCGAGGGTTGATGGAATTGCAGTAGCCACCATCGATTGACTCTGTTGTTGCCACGCAGAACAAAGAGATTTCCTTCATGTGCTGTTTGAATACGCTGTTCGGAAGCTCTTTGATGAAATCCTTGCGCAGTTCAAAATGGGCCTCCGCGACTTCCGCAAATTCATTTTCGGCTTGTTCGTCTCTGCGGCGCCGTTCCTCGCGGGCCTCCGCTTCCGGGTCTGGCTGCTGTGATTCCCGACGTTCCTTGTAGAGTGTGATTCCGGTAGAATCCTTCCTGTAAAAGTATCGAACATCACTCGCGTCTTCTGGTATGGTCATTTCTTTCTTCAAATCCCAGCGGCTGTAGCCGGCGTGGTAGACCATATTGACCGTCGTACCGTTGAATTCGCCGCTTCTTTCAATCTGATATGCAAACTTGTCTGCAATTTCAGTCCATTCAGCAAGTTTCTTTTGGATTTCCTGCTCGGAAATCAGACTTTTCAGAACGCTGTTGAAATTCGCTGTGCCGATGGCGTCAAGGGCCTTGTTCTTGTCTTCGGGACTGTCCAGTTTGTCAAGCTCCAAATAGTCATTGAGTGTTGCGCCACGAGCTTCGGCTTTCTGAAATTTCTGCCGGTCGAGGTCAAGCAGTTTTACACGGCGGCGAATGGTGGTCTGAGAGAAGCCGGATTTTTCGGCGATTTCAGCTACGGAATCGCCCATGTTGAGCATCATCTGGAAGCCCTGCGCCTGCTCATAGACGGTCAGATCGCTGCGCTGCATATTTTCAACGAGCATGGTCTGAAGCTGCTCCCGCTCAGACATTTCGACCACAATGCAGGGCAATTCGGTCAGACCAGCGATCTTCGCGGCAGCGTAACGACGATGACCGATGATGATGGTGTAGTCCGTATCGGGGTTGTCCGGTTCATCCGGAACGACCGTCAGGTTCTGCAGAACGCCGCTGGCCTTGATGCTTGCGGCAAGCTCCGACAGATCACCGAGATCCTTGCGCGGATTGTCGGAGTGTGGGAAAAGACGGTCGATTGCGATATTTACGATTTGAGGCATTTGTGAATCTCCTTTCAGTTCAGGGGCGCGTTTGCGCTCCGTTTACGCGGCACCAATGCCGCTGCGCTTTTTTCTTCCGCGCCAGCCGGCAGGTTGGGCAGAATGTATTTTCTTTGCGCTCGATGAAAGAACGACCGCAGCGAGCGCAGTGCTGCGGCGGGATTCTGCGGAACTCGGTGCATTCGTCGCAGTTTTCACAGCGGTCACACCCTTTGATTTCATCCCAGCTTACGCATAACAGCCGCTGCCAGTATGGATTATCGTCAATGTCGTTGATGCGCTTGCGGAGCACTGAGCAGAGCATTTCAAGTGTTTGCACGGTTTCTGTTCGCGTTCTGGACAGGTGTACCGCCTGCTTTACGGTCGGGTCTGGCGCGCCATAACCCCAAGGCTGATCTTTGAGCATGGCGCGTACTTTGTCCTGATTCTCGGTCAGATAGACGAAATAAACTTTCCCACGCACGGCTTTTTCGGATTTGCCGAGTGCCTTGCCAATGGCGGTGTAGCTGTTGCCTTTTCGGATTCCGTCTGCCAGCACATCGAAGTCGGTCTGTGTCCAAGCTGCGGATGAACCATGATTGTCGGCCTTGACAGGACGCTCTTTTATACCGAGGTCGTTGCACCGGCGCTGGATCGCGCCTGCGGACCGACGCAGTATATCAGAAAGCTCAGCGTATCCGTACCGATGCTGCTGAAGCAGCATTTTCAGCCGCGCGTCTTCATCGGGTGTCCATGGGTCTTTCCGCTGGATGGCAAATGCCTGAAAGTCCTTCTTGCGCTGCTCGGCTACCCATGCAGGCTCCTCGCCCAGCGCCAACGGCTCCATTTTGGAAAAATCAATGAACGAGCGGTGCTGTTCTGCCCATTTCCAAAACTCATTGAGCCGAATGACACGAAAACTGTTCTGATTGACGCGCTTTGTGTGAATCGGGAGGCCGCGGTTTTCAACCCAGCTTTTCAGCTTGTAGTTACCACCGGCATTGGTGCCGCAAACGGCGATTATAAGCTGATTCATGGATATGTAGTCGCCGCCGAATAGAACCGGGCCAAGCCCCAGCCTGTTTTTTCGCACGACGACAGCCTCGACGGAGCGGTTAAGGCGCTTTGCAATCGCGGGGATTGACATGACACCCCATTGATCTTGGAGGAATTGTTCTTCTGCTTTTGTCCATCCTGCGTGATAGCTTTGCAGTCCGAGCGAACGCCTCTTTTGTCGTACAGACCCTTCCGTCCGGCCAAGCGCTGCGGCAATAGCCGCTGCCGGCTGTGAGCGACTATGCTCGCGGAGATATTGAAGTTGATCGTCCGTCCATTTTCCCATGTGTCAGGCGATTCCTCCTTTCTGTCAGAATAGTGTGAGCTGCCCGGTTTTCGTTTCCTGCAAGGGCAAGGGCGGCAGCGCGGCAGACGATTTTAACTTGCCGGTAACTTGCTCGGCGGGTTTTTCGTCTGTCTGAAGCAGTAAATCCATCTGCGCCCAAATGCGGCGGTAGTGCCAGATGTCGCGGAAATAAAACGGGGTGTACCATATGTTCTGGTCTGGCCGGGGGATAAGCCCCCGGCGATCAAGTGCTGTTGAGGGATGAAGAAGCGTGTCGCCAATCACGACGCACCCGGCGCAGCCCATGAGCGAGAGCTGCAGGTAGCACATCAGGCCAACGATGTAGTCAATGTCCTGCGCCGTAAAAAGCACGGAGGTCTGGTAGTTGATTTCCTGTCGCGTACAGGCATTTGCAAACGCCACCAGCAACGCTCCTGCACCACAAGCGCAATCGTTGACGGAGATCCAGCCGTCCCGCTCTATACGCGCTTGGAGGTCTGTGCCGGTGATCTCAGCCATCATGCGGCAGACATCATAGGGCGTGAAAAACTGCCCAGCGTGGTCATTGCCCAAATCCAGTGCCATGTAAAGCTCGCCGAGAAAGTCCTGATCTGGATTGAAATCCATACCGATCACGACCTCTTGGAGCATCTGCGAGAATTTGAGCATTTCTTCGGGCTTGTACTTGCCAGCTATCGTCATGTACGTCTTTTCACGCTCAGCGGCTTGACTCTGGTCAACGGTATTTGAGATCGCGATTGCGGCGAGCGTTACGAAATCTTGCCAGATTTCCCAGCGGCCGTAGCGGCCGCAGAGGGAGTTGAAGATCTTCACAAATTCCGTCTGGTGGGTACTTTTCAGATTGTGCGGCACACTTCTTCCCATGACTTATTCCTCCGTCTGCACCGGTTCGGGCGGTACGATGGAACGCTTGGTGACTTTGCCCTTGGTGGACTCGACGCCAGCATCGAAGCCGCGCCGGTAGACACGATAGAGGTACTTCGTCATGTCCTCACGGTTCATGTGTTTGATAGCCTTGTAGTCCTCGCGCTTGAGCATCGGCGGCTTCAACTCATTCATCAGCCGCGTCCTCCATATCGTCCGGTTCATCAGCCGGGAGCACTTCGCGCGGATTCGAGCCAGCGTACGGGCCGACGATGCCGTTTTCCTCCAGCAGCTCCATGATGCGGGCGGCGCGGGCATAGCCGACATTCAGGCGGCGCTGGAGGAGAGAAACAGTCGCCTTGTTCTCCATGCGCACAATGCTGACAGCCTGATTGTAGAGATCATCGTCCGTGGCATCGGAGCTGTCGGCGGTGTCGCCGAGATCATCGTCCGCGCCATTTTCTGCGTCATCGCCGTCGAGCATTTCAGGGGCCTCGGCGTCATCGGAATCTTCCGGATCTTCCTCGTAGGCATCATCATCTTCGACTTCGTCCTCGTTGATGACAGGCATCATGCCGTCTTTGAGACTGCGTTTTTCCATGACGTCGCGGAAGAAATACTGCATCCAGTACGTCAGCATCTTCGTCAGAACAGATTCGATCTTCGTCCGCAGCGTCTTTGCAATCGTAAAGGTGCCGCCGGTGACCTTGGTTTCCAGCGAACCGTCCTTGAAGATCCACGTCATTTTGGCTTCGGGGCTGATGTACCCGGCTTCCTCGACGTTCTCCAGCATGGAGAGCTGGGCGTCCATGCCCTGAATCGGGGAGATCGTGAATGTGGGCGGATAGGTGTCCTTCTGGAAGCGATACGTCAGGTCGTGTTCTTCGCACAAGCCTTCCATCTTCTTTTTCTGTGCTTCATACATCGAAATTTCGCTCATGGTAGTGACTCCTTTCAGTCGTCAGTCGAGCAAAAACAGCGTTCCATTCCAAGCTGTCTTCACTCTGTAATTTTGTAGATCGGTTTCTTTTACGTACTTTCGGCCAAACAGCGTCTTCATGTTCTGCCAGTCGGCCCAAGGAATTTTGTAGACCTCGTCGGTCGAAAAGCCGGCAACGACGAAGCAGCGGGCGCCGAGCCGCTGGTGTCTGTCCATGTAGGAAGCCTGCTTGTCGATAACGCGATCCTGCGTCAGCCGGTCTGTGGCTGTGAACTTGGCTTCAAACAGGACCGTCCTGCCGCCCTTGATTGTGCCTTTGTAGTCGACCTGCGCCTTTTTGGTGTAGCAGGCGAGGAATCGACCGTTGCCCTCCGGTTTGATAACCTTCATCGGCTCAGGTGTCTTTTCAATCTCTGCATAGCCGCGCTCGCGGTAGTAATCGAAGGTGCTGTCAAGCCGCTGCTCGAAATACTGGCCCTTCTGGCGGGCGATCTTGCCGAGAAGCTGCCGTTTTGGATCTTTCGCCATGGCTGCCTCCTAACCTTTGCAGTACCACATACCGCATTGCTCGCAGTAGATTCGGCTGTCTGGGTCGTTGCCTTGCGGAAACTCTGCCTGGAAGATGTAACCCTTGCCCCAGAGATCGCTGTGATTTCCGGAAAGAACATCTTCCGCTACAGCCCATGCCCGCGCAACGGCGTGGGCCTCGCCGGGCTCAGATGCACGAGCTGGCCAGACAACGCCAGTTTCCGAAAAGGTGCCGTACTGCTTCGGCTGCGTCAGAACACCTTCGAGCGTGTCGGGATAGCGCGGGTCAGCTCTGCGCATAAGGGGAACGTCGCATACGCGATAGCGGCACAGGTCGCAGCAGTTGTCGCCGCCGGCTTCCGTATAACAGGTGATGGCAAGGAGCTCCAAGTCACGTTTGTCCTGTGCATCTACGAAGCCGCCCTTTCCGCAAGGCTCGCTGTCTGCCTCTTGGGGAGGCTCTGGCAGGTCATATGTACGGGGAATATCGGCGGTTTCGCGTTCGACTGGCGCGTATGCTTCGTCCAGCAGACGGCTCTGGTAGGCAGCTTCGTCAAATTTCTGCGGGATTGCAGAGGAAGTCAGAGCCGGTTCTGCTCCCTGCTGCGGCATTGCGATTGCAAGAACCAGCGCGGCGAGCAGAACCAGCGCCGCCAGAAGAACAACCGTAGGCAGGTTGCGCCTTGCCCATCTTTTCATATCCTCATCCTCCATTCTCATTTCCATCACCGAGCGCGAACTGCTGCGCGACACCGGCGATCATCTGTTTTATGTCTGACGGGAGCGCCATGTACTCCCGATCGTTCTTGATGCGCACCGTGTAGGAGCGCTGAAAGTTGGAAGCGACCACGCTTTGCACTGTTTCGGCGTTCATCATGCCCCATTCCCGAAGCTGCTGCGGTGAACCGACAAGCCGCTGAATCGTAGGTGGCAGACGGTCGTATTCTTCTTTCGCGTTGTAGCCGCTGTTTGCAATCGCCCGATAGACCAGCGTCCACGCTTCGGCAGCAGTCATTTCCTTTGGCATGCGCATTTTCGTGATCTGCTCTTTGACTTCGCCGATGTTCGGTGGAAACGTGTTTGTCCGTGAGGCGATCATGGCTTTTACTGCAACGGCAACGACCATGACGGGCTCATCCTTGAACATCTCAGCCCAGAGATCGACGATCTTGTTTGCCTCCTTGGGGCTAAGCCCGTTGTAAAACTGGGGATAGGCGGCTTTCAGAACTGCCAAAATGTCAGCTGTTTCAAGCCTGTCCATTTCTCATTCCCTCCGCAATGTCGGTAAACACGTTGCCGCTGGAGCTACCACCCTGATAACGATACTGCCCGCCCTTGTCCTGCTCCTTGGAAAGCCAAGCATTGATGAACCGGCGGATTCCTGATTTCGTCTTGCGCCGCTTGGGATTGTCGGTGCTCCAGCTTGACATCTTCCTGAGTTCCTGCATGACGTTGACAGCGGGGTACAGCTCACACCAGCGGTTGTAATCCTCGGAAAACACGTCGAAGAACGTCTTGTCATTGAGGATGATGCTGATGATCGGCGGCGCGGAGACGGTTTCCGGCTCTGCGCAAGAATCCTCCGTATCCTCTATATCTGTGTCTTTATCTAAACTCTTATCTCTAATCTCTTTATCTCTATCTCTATTCTCTATCTCTGTGGGGACAGTTGTGGGGACATCAGTGGGGACATTGTCCCCACTTTGGAGCGCCGGGGAATTACGTTGCCTGCGCTTCTTTTCGCCCCAGTCTGTCTCGCACCCAACAAGATTGTTGTGATCTGCGAGAACAAGAACGCCGTCGATGTCCTCGTAGACAAGACCAAAGGATTTGTAGAGATTGAGCGCCACGCGGATTGTGTCCGCGGAGAACCATTTGAGATCGCGCTGGATTTTCGGAATGTCGTATTTGATAACGACCTCACCAATCTGTCGAGATAAGCGACCATCGGTGTTGATGGTCTTGAGACAAAGCATCTGATAGAGAACAACGTAGTTTGCACCGTCTGGCTGTGACATAAAGTAGTCAATGGTGTCGGAGGTCATAAAGCTCTCCTTGAGCTTCATCCAGTAGAATCTTTTGCCTGTTGCCATGAGAGACCTCCTTAGAACGGCAATTCGCTGTCATCGTCCGCGAGCTGCGAGAAGCCGCCGGTCGGGTCGTAGGTCGGCTCGTCCTTGGGTTTGCCGCCGTCACCGTCGCGCTTAGAATCGCCAAAGTAAACGCTGTCGGCAAGAATCTCGGCCGAGCGACGCTTGTTGCCTTCCTTGTCCTGCCAGTTGCGGATTTGAAGCCGACCGCCCACGACGATCATGCGCCCCTTGCTGAAATACTTCTCTACGAACTCAGCCGTACCGCGCCACGCAACAATGTCGATAAAATCCGTTTCCCGCTCCGCGCCCTGCGCCGCGTAATCGCGGTCGCAGGCGATGGAGAAGGAGACAACCGCCGTGCCGCTCTGCGTTCGGCGAAGCTCTGGGTCGCGCGTCAGACGTCCCATGAGAACAATGCGGTTAAGCATGATCGGCCTCCTGCGCTGGAATGCACGGTTCTGGAACATCGTTGCTGGCAGGGGCAACGCTAGGTTCTGCAAGAACAGCTTCGAGCGCGTCACGCAGATGCCAGTTTTCAATGCTGGAGGAGTTGAAGATTGCTTTGCAGACGCGCAGCCGCTCGGACTCGCGGATGAGCTGTTCCAGATCGACGTCCATGATGATACCGGCGCCGGGCGATTCGTCGAACGGATAAACATGAGCGTCTTTCTTATCAAAGTTGAGCATTTTTGAAATCTCCTTTTTCGATGATTTTGATAACTTCCTGACACTGCGGAATGTCAAACATTCCGATATGCGTCTTCTCGATTGGCAGCCCCATCTGCTCGGCGAGCCATCCGTAGGCGGCTTTGCGCCGCCCGCGGAAAGGACCGGTTTTCCAGAGAGGGTCGAATGATGCGTGAGCTGCCATTTTCCATTTCCGGAGCGTGGCATCGGCCAGACGGCCGAGGGGTTTATCCGTTCTGCCATGGCAGCCTACATACGCGCCGCAATTTCTGCAGAGGTAGGCGGTGTGTCCAAAGCTGCGTCCGTAGATTTCGGAATCATCAACCAGCGCAGCTTTGTGACCGCAGTAATCGCAGTAAATGGTCAAGGTTTCTTTGCCTCCTTTGATCTCTCCGGCGAGTCCGTCTTGATGCCCAGTTCTTCACACTCGGAAATGATTCCGTCGAGGAAAACAGCCATCTCCGCGCTGGTGTATTCGCTCGTGCCTTTGAGGGCGCGGTAGTGGATGAACTTTTTGTCACCCATATAGCTGCTGCCGATTGCGGCGTAATGTCTGGCAACAAGGCGGGGCGGTACGCCATCGCGGAGTGAGAACAGAACTTTGCATTCGTTCCCAGCTTCGTCGATGTAGCTTTCACCGACACCGTAGCGCCGAATCATTTCCTCGTAGACGGATTCCTTGTCGGTTTTCAGCTTGGCCGCGAGCTGCTCAATGAGTGCCCATGCGTAGCTGTTGGCGCGAAGCCCACGAGGATCAGCTTTCTTTGCAATGGAGAACGTGATCGGGCGCTCGCCGAAGTTTTTCCAAAGGTCCTTGCAGCTTTCCCGCGTATAGATCGACAGGATATATTCGCCGCTGCGGGCGTAGGTGATGTCTTTCAGGAAACCGTTCACGCTTTTTCCTCCTCGACATGGCCGTGCAGGTAAACGTACTCGCCGGTCGGTCCGATGTTCCGATAAATGAAATCGTCGCATTTGGCCTTGGAAAGATGCGTTCCAAGCACCCGCCGCTCATAGACGAATTCGCCGTTTGCCTTTTTCTCTGCGATTCTGGCTTGGATTTCTTCGTCCTCGTAATTCGCTTCCAGCAGGTAGAGGTCGAAGTTCGGCGCCGAGATCCCGTTCAGGTTGTTTGTGTCAGTGGCGTAGAGGACCTTTCCGGCCGGAAGCAGCAGCTTGTAGCCGCAGTTCGGAACGTCATGCACCAGTGGCACAGGCTCGACCGTAAAATCACCGTAGCTATATCGGTGGTCAAAATCGTACAGGTCGATGTTTGCGGGCTTGACGCCAGCTTCCACCAGAGGCCGCACCAGCCATCGGCAGCAGCCGAAACGGAGCGCCGGTCGGTCCGCTGCGAGGGCGTGGAGCGTGCTTTTCCGGAAATGATCTCCGTGCCAGTGTGTCAGCAGAACAAGCCTGAGAGCTTTTGCAACTGGCTTCACGACCTTGTACGGAACGCCGCAGTCGACGAGAATCTGCCCGTCGATCACAACGGCGTTGCCGGTAGAGCCGGTTGCAAGGACTTCGTACGGAACACTCATTACAGCGAATTGAGGTCAATCTGCTCCGGTTCACCGGCGTTCTCCTGAAGTTGTGCCGGGGCGCTGCCCTCAACGGCCGGCTGTGGGGCGTCGGTCGTAAGCTCCAGCTCGTCGGAATGGTCGGTAATGATTTCACCAGACCTCGGGTCAACAGTCAGGACAGATCCGTCATCAATAAACGCCTGCCGTATTTCTGTGGACATGATGCCCCACTTGCTGATAAGCTGGCGAAGCAGCGTTTTTTGAGCCATGCTGTCAAAGTCCTTGTACCAGAACGAGGAGTACTTCCACATATCCTTGTCGGCAATTTGACCGTTCTGGATTTTTTCATAGGCATCCTTGCTGAACGCCTGCGAATATGTATCCGCATGGTTGAGAACCTTTTCACGCGACCAGTAGATGCGCTTCCGGAAACCATTCAGGTACTCGAAGTGCGCCATGTAGCCAACGATCGGAAGCCTTTCACGCAGATCGTCATCCTCAATGAACCTGAATCGCGGTTCTGCCGTTTCGGGATCTTTCCCCAAATATTCGCCTTGCCGAATCTCCATGCAGCCCAGTTTCCGATACTGGTCGCTGCGAAGCGCAAGCTGGATATATCCCTTGTAACCAAGGACAAACTGTGCTTTGGAGCATTCGGGCGAAAGCAGGTGACCTTCACGGTCATACTTGGCTTTCTGCTTGAACGGAACGAGATAATACTGGCCGAGCTGCGGCGAAGGAGAGAGATTCAGGGCTTCGCCCAGCAGACCACCGGCGAGGATGGAGCCGGGGTCACAAGTCTGAAGCGCCGGGGTAATAGCGACGGCGGACGTGATCGATGCGATGAAGCGGTTTGCGCGCCCCGGTTCTTTCAGCGTGTTGTTTATAAGGTTTCTGTAGTTTTCCGTGGTGATAGCGACGGAGAACGTCTGCTTCTTCGCAGGCGCGATGTTAGAACTGCTCATAGTCGTAACCTCCATTTACGAGAAATTCTTTGAGTGCTTTCAGCTTGTCAATGCCGCCGCGGACGCGGAACGAAACCTGATAGATCTTTTCAGCAGGCACCTCGGTGGGAATGGGCTGCTCGACGGGTGCAGAAACGGGGGCAGGCGGTTCTTCGTTCAGAACTTCTTCGATTTTGGCCTGCGCGGCCTCCTGAACATCCTGCGCAGATTTCATAGCTGCGCGGCGGCGAGCGGCTTCTTCCATCTCCTTGTGACGCCGGTCAACGATCAGGGCCGCTTCCGGTGCGGAAAGCGATTTGCGGTACTCGACCAAGACCTCATCCTTGTGCTCCAGCGTTTCGATCATCCGCAAATCGTTTGAAACGTTCTGCAAGAACAAGGAAGCCTGTCCTTGCAGCTTTTTCAGAGAATCGGACATCGTGATATTGATGCCGCAGCGGTCAAACGGCGCAATGTCTTCGGGGATATTCAAGCTCGCGCGGTATTCGTTGTAGAACGCGACAATTTCCTCGCGCTTGGCACCTTTGATGCCGTTCTCAACGGAAGCGATTTTGGCTTTCAGCTCAGCGTCTGCCTTGGTAAAAGCGTCGGCCGCACATTCCTTGTAGAGCTTTTCAAAAGCCTCATACGGAGCAAGGATGGCCTTTTTGACTTCACGGCGGCGGGCTTCCAGATCCTGAAACTCTTTGTTCAGCTCGGCGCGGGCTTTCTTGACGTCCTTGTAGGTAGCTTCGGTGCAGGCCAGCGCCAGCACCTGCGCAACACGCTCGTCAACAGAAGTCTTGACCTGCTGAAGCTGATCTTCGATGATCGGGAGCTGCTTAACGACAATCAGGTTATTCTCCATCGGCGGGCGCCTCCTGCGTGATCTCTTTCAGAAGCGGCAAGATCCGCTTGTCGATGCGGCTTTCCGGGACGTCGATCTCGCAGATCACGGCGCGGGCCTCGCGCTTGGCCGTGGGGGCGATGACCTCCATTCCGACGGAGGCGTTCGGGATGCTGCAGCGGTAGCTGTAAGTGCCGCTGCTGCGAATGGTGCCGGTCTTTTCGTCGATGTAATGAACGTTTACGATCATGTGTTGTCTCCTTTCGGCTGCAAATTCATCATGCTCATCAGTGTGGAAATGGTGTATTTGACTCGCTCGACCTCCGAATCGTCGAGGCCGACAATGTCCGGTTCGCCGTTACGGTAGCCGTCTTTCATGACCACGATGTTGCCGACGATCGGCTCGCCGTGCTGGTCTGTGCCATAGAAGAAAGAGCCAATATGATTCAATGGAAGATCCAGCAGCCGTCCTTCTTCGTTGACGATCATGCAAAGCGGCCGGGCAAGACGCATCGGGTGAACGTGCTCGATGTAGCCACCAACGGCAGAGCCAACGGTTTTGTAGAGCGGATCACTGAATTCTTCGATGCGGATTTCCAGATCTGTTGTCACGACAATGCCTTTCATGTTTGAGCACCTCCGAAATCAACCGGCTCATCCGGGTCGCTTGGCTCGACAGTGAAGCTGATACGCTCATGGCAGAACTTACGGAAGTTTCCGTCAGGACCCGCCATGCAGCTTCCCAGAAACGATTCTTCGGTGTATGCGCTGCTGCAATTCAGAATGCCGGGCTCCTTGTCAGGGTGGACAGCGCGGAACGCCGCGCAAGCCAGATTGACAGTTGGTGCTTCAACCTCTGTCCAGCCGCCTACGAACGGCTGTCCATCCGTGCCGTATGTGAAGTAGTATTTCATTCGCGATCTCCTTTGCTGATATATCCGCGCACAACATCGGTGAGCCAGTCCTGCACAGTGTCGTAGCCGTCGGCTGCAAGGTGCGCTTTGAGCTGGGCAGCTTCGTCGGCGGTGATTCTGGCGTGCAGCTTGTCCTTGAGCCTATGCTGATCGGCTGTGCGGAGGTGCTTGCGAATGCTGCCGTCCGGGTCGAACTTGGCGTAGAGGGCTTTCATGGCTTTCTGCGTCAGGCAAATCCCGTAGGCGTCGCTGTTCTCGCACTTGCTCTGGCTCGTCATGTCGTACTTGGGGTAAATGGTCTGCACAACGGCAACCATGTCTTTTGCGGGCGTTTTTGTTTTCAGCCGCAGCTCTTTCAGGCTGTTCGGCATGAGCATTCCTCCTTGACGATGCGATTTTTCGCTGCTATGATCGAGGTAGGTCTTTGTGCCTGGGGTCGTTTCCGTGCCAGCGGAGCGGCCCCGTTTTATTATGCTTGTCGGTCTCATCTCCTTCCTTCTGCTTCGCGCTGCCGCTTCCGCTCCAGATAGCCGGGGAGCCATTGCTGATAGCGTTCTTCCATGCCGGGGATCTCGAAGCAGGCCCGCGTGATTTCGAGCGCCATATCAGCCAGCGCGTTTTTCTGAAAGTCCGGAATGGAATCGACGTCGATGGTTGATGGCAATGTCCGCCCTCCTTTCTCATCTAGTGTTTAACTGATTAAACACTATCGGCAAAAAAAATATTGTCCACGGTCGTTTCCAGTGCAGCAGCGATCTTCAAAAGCGTCTTTGTTGAAGTAGAACGCACAGTTCCGTTCTCCAAACCAGAGATCGTAGTGCGGCTAATTCCACTTTTAACGGAGAGCTCTTCCTGCGTCATGCGCTTTTCTTCGCGGACTTCTTTGATGCGGTATCCCACGGCTTAACCTCCTTTCTGCCAAGATGTTTAATCCACTTGACACGAACACATTACCACGCAATTACATTGCTGTCAAGCGAATTGAACAAAAATGTTCAAAAAATTTTACGGACGCCTTGACGCTTATGGCTGCTCAATGTATAATAAACTTAACAAAACACGGAGGTGTCGGCTATGACACTTAAAGACCTCGTTATTAAGTACAGAACAGAAAATGGGCTTTCTCAACGCCAATTTGCGCTGCAATGTGGGCTCTCAAACGGATATATCAGCATGATCGAGAGGGGAGTCAACCCCAGCACAGGAGAAAAGATTACGCCGACCCTTCAGGCACTGAATAAACTTGCTACGGGAATGCACACGTCGCTGAATGAGCTTTTTACTCTCGTTGATGATATGGACGTAGACGTAAAAATGCCCGCCCTCAGTGACGAGGACGGGCAGGCGTCGGTCGATATGGAAATCATTTCACTTCTAGCTGGTCTGTCCGAAGCGAAGAAGCAGCAAGCAATCTCTTTTCTTCGCTTTCTTGCAGCTGATGGAGAAAAATAAGAAACTTCCTCTTTACGGCATCGGGTGTCTTGTCCAAAAGGCATAGTATGGCCAACAGTTCTTTGCTCGACATTGCAGTATCTCCTTTTCTCATAGGCTGCCGGCGCAATTATGATTATACCACAGCCTGACAGCTTGTGGATTTTTTCGTGAAAATATAACATTCTCGTTATTTCGACAGGAGGCGTTTTGATGGGGTAGGTGTCTGTATGGTTGTCGCGAACAGGTAGGTCCTCGTACATAGAAAATGGATAAGGAGGTAAGGACGATGATTATTACGACAACAGATCAAGTTGACGGAAGAATGATAGCAGAATATCTTGGCCTTGTATCAGTTGTTGTTCTGGCGCAGTTTCCCGGAGGCTCGAAGTGGATGAATTCTGCGCTTGAAAAGCAGATGGCAGAGGCAAATGAGCAGCTTAATGAAAAAGCGGCGGCGATTGGCGCGGACGCTATCGTTGGCTTGCGCCATTCTGGAATTGGCGCAAATCATGTGTTTATTGGTACGGCAGTAAGGTTTAAGTAAGCCGTTTCCTTGAGAAGCACTTGAAATGGAGGGTATGATGGCTCGATCAAAGCGAAATGAATACTCATCTGCTGAACAGATCGGCGTGATCTATGCCCGCTATTCCTCCCACAACCAGAAAGAAGAAAGCATCGAACAGCAGATCGCCGAATGCAGCGACTTCGCCGCAAAGAACGGAATCCGAATCGTCGGAATCTATGCGGATAAGGCCGTGTCTGGCCGCTCCGATCGGCGCCCGAATTTCCAACGCATGATGCGGGACGCAGAGAAGCGGCAATTTCAGATCGTCGTTGCCTACAAGAGCAACCGTATTGCCCGCAATATGCTGAACGCTTTGCAGTATGAGGCCCGGCTTGATTTGCTCGGAATCAAGACGTTGTACGCCAAAGAGGAATTCGGCAACACCGCCGCAGGCCGCTTTGCGCTGCGGACAATGATGAACGTGAATCAGTTCTATTCCGAGAACATGGGCGAGGACATCAAGCGTGGCATGGTGGACAACGCCAACGAATGCAAGGTGAACGGTATGCTCCCGCTCGGCTACGTCAAAAGCAAGGAGGGCAAATATGCCATCGCGCCTGATGAAGCAGCCGTTGTCCGTGAGATATTCGACAGTGTTCTGAAAGACGTGCCGGTTGCTGAGATTGCCCGCTCGCTCAACCAGCGCGGTATCCGCACGAAGCTCGGCCGCGAGTGGAATAAGAACAGCTTCCATATCATGCTGAAGAATGACAATTACATCGGCGTCTATCGCCACTCTGGCGTTGTGGTCGAGGACGGAATACCGCCGATTTTGGAAAAGGAGGTTTTCGCAGCCGTGCAGGAAAAGCTCGCAAATAAGAAAAAGACCGCCGGGCGGCGGTCAGCAAACGGAGAATATCTGCTTACAGGGAAGCTGTTCTGCGGCTATTGCGGCTCCTACATGATCGGTGTATCTGGCACCGGGGAGAACGGAACCGTGCATAATTACTACCAATGCCAGAAGCGTCACGCAGAGGGCCGATGTGAGAAGAAGAACGTGCGCCGCGACTTCATTGAAAAATTGATCGCGCGTCTGACGCAGGATTACATCTTGCAGGACGATACAATCGAGTGGATTGCAGACAGCACCATGAGCTTTCAGGCCATGGCACGGAGGGAATCGGGCGTTGCTCAGCTCGAACGTGATCTGGCTGATAATCGCAAGGTTGCGAAGAATATCATGGCGGCAATCGAACAGGGAATCATCACGGAAACGACCAAGGCCCGGCTGCTTGAAGTCGAGGGAACGATACACGATCTGGAGCGTTCATTGTCCATAGCAAAGGCAGCGTCACAGCCGATAGAACGCGAACGAGTTGTTTTCTCGCTGGAGCAGATGCGCGAGGGAAACGTCGGAAGCAAGGAGCACCAAAAGAAGCTGATCGACACGTTCGTAAAATCGGTGACGCTTTGGGATGACCGCATTCAGATCGACTACTACCATACGCCCGGCAAACACAAATTCTCATATTCGCTGGAAGAATTGACGAGCAAAGCAGAAAACGAAAGTAATGCCTCGGACGTTCGTACAGACTCTCTTGAGCTCCACCATAAAAGGACTCTTATTTTGATAGAATGGCTATCAAGATAAGAGCCCTTTTTCTCGCGTTTTCCACGAAAACTATCCAATATCAGAACTTTTTGAGTATCTTTGCCTGTTCCGGCTTTTCCGCTGGGGCGGGCTTTTTTATTATCGGGAAAAACGCTTTTTTGATGCGTTTCGTTTTATGGGGATTCGTTTTACTTTGTTGGTGTTCGTTGAGCGAATTGCGCTGTGCTGAAATAATGGGCCGTCGATAGAAATTCTTCACATTTCATGCTACAATAAAAATCCAAGATCATAGAAAGAGTCTCAGGTTTGCCGCGCTGAGGGTGCGGCAATGAAACGGAATCGGGTGAGAGTCCCGGCGAACTGGTCACTGTGAAGCTCCCGTGGAGGAGATTAGTCAGACACGCGCCTGAGAGAGCTACAAGAGCAGCCGCCATGTCAACGGCCTGCGGACGATATTGTGCGCCCATTTTTAGGGGATACGTCCGCCATTACTGAAAGGTACTGCGGACGTTTTTTGCGTAAAAAACGTGTCGTAAAGCATTCTTTCCTTTACGACACGTTTTCACGTTCCTTACACTCGAAATTATACCCTAATAAAAAGAAAAGTCAATCCGTTTTGATGAAAACAGCAGATTTTTGTTGGAGATTTAGGGGCATCCGCTCCAATATTTGAAAAATAGCTGAAATTGGATTGCAAAACAGGAATATTTCTTTTGTTTACGCCGTCAGAAATGCCGTCAAGGAGGAACAATGGCAAAGTGTGGAGAGAACATTTATAAACGCAAAGACGGAAGATGGGAGGGGCGCTTTATTCGTGGTCGCAAGGAAAACGGCCACGCGATATACGGTTATGTCTATAGCCGGAGCTATGCGGAATGCAAAGGCAAGCTAAAGGCTGCCGCGATAGCGCCGCCTCGCATGATGTGCGGCTGTCGTCTGACGGCGAAAGAGCTTTTTTCTTCCCTGCTGCGGAAAAAATGCGCGGAGGTCAAACCATCTACCGCCCAGCGCTATCGCTTCTTGATTGAAAAGCACATTCTCCCGGAGTTGGGGCCTCTCCGGGTCGAACAGCTGACGGCGAAAAAACTCCAAGCCTTCCTCCAACGAAAGCGTGTAAACGGAGGCCTGAAAGGCGGTGGGCTTTCGGCCAAAACCGTCCGGGACATCGGGACTCTGATAAAATCGGCGCTGAAATACGCACAAGCGGAGTTTTCGGTCCCCTGTGATGCAGATGCGCTGCGGCTTCCGTCGCCTGCACAACCGGATATTCGCGTTTTTACCGAAGATGAACTGCGGCGTATCGGCGAGCAGGTCACACGCCAGCCGCATTTGATGGAAATCGGCATTCTGCTGGCGCTGAACACTGGCCTCAGAATTGGAGAATTGTGTGCGCTGCAACGGCAAGATGTCGATTTTGCTGCCGGAACCGTCTCCGTCCGCCACACGGCACAGCGAATCAATTACGGCGGCAGGACGGAATTGGTCGTTCAAACACCGAAAAGTGCTGCTTCCAACCGCGTCATTCCCATTCCGGTTGAAATGCTGGCACTGCTGCGGCAGTATGTATATGCCTTTGCACCGGGTCGCTATTTATTCAGCGGAAACCCAGCACAACCATTGGAGCCTCGCACCTGCCAGCGGCATTTCAAAGCGCTGCTAAAGTGCTGTGAGATTCCTTACCGGAACTTCCACAGTACGCGCCACACCTATGCTACACGCTGCGTGGAGGAGGGCGCAGACATCAAGACGGTCTCGGAATTGCTTGGACATTCCAATCCGCAGATCACGCTGCGGCGTTATATGCACTCGTCCATGCGATACAAACAGGAGGTCGTGCAGCGGATCAGCTTCCTGCCGCCCAGCGCATAAAGTTTTATCGCCGTCAATTTTGTCGTCAGGCATCCGGACGAGACCTTGCGCCGTGGGCGATTTCACCGCTTTTGTCGTAAAGGAAAGAATGCTTTACGACACCAAATGACCGGTCTGGTGAGTTTATCATAACCGGGCTGGAGAGACATTATTCAATTCAATATTGTTGATACCGTAATACACGCCGATTCCGCACACCCTCGGGCAGGATAGGCTCAGAAGAAGGCATTTATGCCGACACGAAACGGTGCTGTGCGCGTGAGGCCACGCCGAAGCGGAGTAATCCGCCGGGACGAAAGTTCGCCATTGCAGGGATGACCTGTGAGAAGGTAGGACGTGGGCGCAGGAGCATTCCGCTCCCTAACGCAAGTCAGAAGATCTGTATTACCACGGCTTCTTGGCCGTGTATGGTATGTGCAGCGGCGAGCGCTTTCCTGTTGTACCGAGCAGTTCATGCCTGCGTCTATGCCGCTGGTTTCGTTTCGAGATCGGCGCATTTTGTTTTTACAGGACAACGTGCGCCAGTTGAAGCTGAGACCGGCTTTTTTGCCCCCTATATGGCGTGCCCGGTCTGCGAATGGGAACCGCAGACTGGGCCGCCTAGAAATAGCTTCATCTCTGTTTTTCCTTCCTTTCTCTTTGGACTGCGCACACCTGCGCAGTCCGGGAGAGAAAGGGCAGCAAGGTGTTACCGGCGAAAGCCGTGGACATATTTTTCTGTACTCATGGAGCGGAGACTCCGGAATCACATTGAAACAAACGACGACATGGGAAGGAATGGTGGTGTACAAAAAGAATAAGGTGCATACGTCCGTCTCTCGAAACAAAAAAATACTGAGTAGAAAGGAACTTGAAAAAATGAAAACAAATAAGAAATTGTTTGCGCTGCTTCTTGCAGTAGTCATGGTCTTTTCGCTGAGCATCACCGCGTTTGCGTATAAAACCGGTGATGGCGCTTACCTCTGGAAAGGCTATGGAGAAGACAATAGCACAAAAATCACAGCTGCCGACATTGCAGGTACAAACTCCTCCATGTATGTCGTTGGAGACAGCGGCGATACAACTGCGACCGTAACGTTGGTCATTGAAGCACCGAATGCTTATAACTCTGGTCGTGTTGTGTATAACTCTGCATTCCGTAAGGAAATTACCACAACCGTAACGAACAGCACGGGCGTGACCGTATCCGAGCTTCTGGCTGCTATTCAGGGGACAAATGGGTTGACCCTCGATTTGGCTGGAGACGAATACCATCCCACGTTCTTGAATGGTGTTACCTACAATGGACACACATGGTCTGCCGGTGGGGTTCTCGGTCTTGATGGCTGGTCTATGCGCGTCAATGATAAGTTCCCGGTAAAGGCGACCGCAGATAGTGCTGGATACGAAGGCACGCTGATTGCGCAGACCTACCTGCATGACGGTGATGTCGTACACTTCTTCTATGATTTGTCGGCAGATCTTGACCTGGAAGAGGGCGTAAATGCCGATTATGTCCGCGGTGTCTACGTCAGCAGAACGAGCAACAGCGTCACGGTGGAGCTTCAGAGCCATCAGACAAACATGGAAATCGCTACGATTGATAATCAGGTGACCTATATTATGCATGTATATGATTATACCAAGGCCAGCGGCATCACGGCAAAGCTGTATGACGCAAACGGAAATCAGGTCGGCAGCGCACGGTACTCGCCCTCCAATGGACGTGTAACATTTACCACATCCGGTACGCTTGCCGCTGGCAGATACACGCTCGTCAGCAACAGCAGTTTGTACGCATTTGATGAGGATAGCGGCTATTCCGAGTATGAAACTCTTTTTATCGGGAAAACTGGTGCGTATTCCTACATCGACATTCCTGCGGCTTAAAACACAAGCGTCCCTTGTATACAAGAAAACTACTGCATACAAATCGCAAGTCGCAACAGTATTGTAAAAATGCAGTTCAGCGATGACTGAACTGGAAAATTGATTACCCGTGAAGGAAGCGGGGTCCCTTTGGGGCGAAGCAATTTGAAAAACCTCCCCCGAAGGGACTGCCGCTGCCTTTTTGTATGGTAAAAATCGCCCAGCAAGAGGATGGTAAAAAGACATGACTTCATGTAAAAGAAAGGGCATCGGGTTCCGATTAATTGCAATTCTCTTATGTTTTGTGATAATGGCGGGAATCTTGCCGCTTCAGGTCTTTGCAGATGAGGGCGACGATGGTGGCGAAACAGACACGGAAATTCGTGTCGAGGCCTCGTTATGCTTCACACCGTCTGCAAAATATTATAAAGAAGTTCCAATTGTAAAAAACGAAAGCTGCGCACCACTCCTTTATGTTGTTTCAACAAATCCGATGATGCCAGCCAATGAACTGATTGTCGAACTCTACGAAGAAAATGGCGGCCAGGAAAAAATAATCGGGGAAATGGAAAATGTGGAAGTTCCTACAAAAAGGTATCTTCCATTCGACTGGACTCCCGAAAGAAGCGGTGATGTAACGTTCGGCTATCGTGTAAAGCGTATGGTAGACGGAGCATTACAAGTACTTTATGAAGGAAGCACGACCGTGCAGGTTCTGGCGCATGATCCAGACGATTTGATTCCGCTGCACCACCGATATGAAAGTGGTGACATTTGTGGTTACCTGACCGGACTTGAACTGGACGGTGCGGACGTTGAAAGCAGCACGATCCAATCAGATAGCGAAACTGCGTGTGAAATCGCCGTGGTACTCAAGAAGTCCACACAGCAGAACGCATCCTTTACACTTCATACAATCGTAAACCGAACCACAAGTTGCCCCAGCATCGGCGACAATGCTGTGGGCGCTACTTCTGACAAGCGATTTCTGACAAACGGTTTTTCTGTTAATTTAGATCAGGGCGCGGCTACACTGACTTTCTGGGCCGGATCGGCCTCAAGAAAAATGACAAAGGAATATACCGTGACCTTCAGCATTGCACAGGAAAGCACCTCCGGAGATCCGGATCCGGTATCTGTGAAAGCGCTGAATGTCACGACGCCGCCCTCCGCACCGTATCAGGTCGCCGGGCAGAAATTTGACCGCGCGGGCATGGTCGTTACGGCAACATTGACCGATGATACGACAGTCCCTGTTGTGGGTTATACGGTCGAACCGGACGGTCCTCTGACACTGTCGGATACAAAGGTCACGCTGCACTATGGAACGGCCAGCGTGGAACTCCCGATCACAGTTCAGCCGTCCACGCAAATCACCAATGTGCAGATTCTGAACGGCGGACAGATCCTTCCTGATCTGACATTTTTGGGCGCGGCAGGCGTCGGACATACGAAAAACGCCTATTACGCCTTTGTTAAGTACGGAGAGACCGCTGGCCGCTTCTCCTTCCGCGTCCCGGAGGGAACAGAGGTTTATATTTCCGATCAGCGGCAGCCGGTCAGCGCAGACGGTGTCTGCACGATTTCCATTCATAATGGGCGAGCTTCCAGTGATGAAAACGGAAAGGCTTTATCGTGGACCGCAGATGATGAAAAGGTTCGAGTACAAAGCGCCGCCGACCCGGCAATCTATACGGAGTATTCGTTTGCCTGTTATATCCAACTGGTACCCGGAATGCCGGATCAGGTCACGGATTATCTCTGCATCGGTTCTCAATATACAAACGGCAGCGGCCTTGGCCCCTATGGCTTGAATGCTGTGGGAACCCTTTCTGGCTATTCTACTTCTGCAAATCAGGATATTGCTGCACCTCCATCTTCTTTGGGCAATTTCGGCGGTTATATCGTCTATTATTATAAAGACGCCATTACGGATGATCCCAACCATCCATACGGCGTCGATATGGTGATCAGCGGAAACTCCTATAACTCTACGAATGATTTTGCGGAGCCCGGTCAGGTCTGGGTGTCGGAGGACGGAAACACATGGTATGCGCTGGCTGGTTCCGAGCACTATAACGATACCTGCGACTGGGATTATGCCGTTACATATTACGCAAATAAGACATATAAGGATAATCATGGGAACAGCGGCGGCGGAGATATTTATAAATTCCCGCAAAAAGAATACTATCCGCTGCATACATGGCCGGAGGAAGAGGTCACAGAGCTGATGATGCGCGGCATCTGGCTGAAGGAATCCGATGGTGAAAACGAATATGGAAACACCACGGCAGCCAGCACCAGCTTCGGTTATGTGGACTGCGGAGAAATGGGATATGGGACGCATGTAGATAACCCCTATTCGCAGACACCGCGCCGTGTGGATGGCTTCGACCTGCAATGGGCAGTCAATGAGGACGGTCTCCCGGTCGATGTCAGCCAGATGGCGTTCCATTATGTAAAAATTCAGACGGCCTCGCACATCGTAAATGGCGCGATCGGCGAAAAATCGACGGAAGTTTCCTATATGTTTGTACCGCAGCCCGAAGAAAAGGCTGTGGGCAAAACAGAGATGCCTGCCTCAATCACAGTTGATGGTAAGAAACTGGAATTGAAGGAAGGGCAGACGGTCTACGACGCCGAGGTATCCGGCGGCTTTAACGTCGAGGTCGAGGCACCGCTCAACGCAAATGTTTATATCAACAGCAATTATGCGCGTCTGGTTCCCTTTGTCAAAATGCCGGAGCACAAGCTGGTGCGCGTCATCGTTCAGGAGGGCCGGAAAGAGCCGTGCATCCTGCTGATCAAACTGTCCGAAGGCGGTGAGGCGCAGAAGGCTTCGACAATCACCTTTGATGCAAACGGCGGCTGGTTTAACACCTGGCGGCAGGGTGGCTATTATAAGGGCGGCGACTCCGAGGTAACATATACCTACGACGCCGGTATGCAGAACGCACCGCTCCCGGTTCCGATTTATCGCAACAATCAGACTTTTACCCTCGATAAGAGCATGATATTCAAGGGTTGGAGTTATGAGGGTAAGACGTATACGATCTATTCTTCTGAGCTTCCCGAAGAACTCAAAATGACCGCGGTCTGGGAGAAGAAGCTGCCGGAGCCGTATGACGGCGACCCGGAGGCGCAGCATACCGTCACGGTATATTTCTCTCTCACGCAAGACGGCGAGTATGTTGTTTCAGAGGCGACCGGACGCACCATGGCGCAAGTCCCAATCACAGTGAATTATTTCAACCTTCTCAACTATGATCTTTACGAGCTGTCGAGACGTTACTGTGACCAGAGCAAACAGCCGTTTGAGCAGCCGACAGGCCTGCACCTGTTTATTACCGCGCTGGAGCAGTATTATCTCGGTCTGCCAGAGGATGAATGCGGAGAAGGTATGCTGAAGAAATATCCGAAGCTGCTGACTGTCACCGGATCTTCCGGACATATGTATATGCAGAAGTTCTGGAATCACGATGAGAACCTCACATATTTCGTGAACCACGAATATCCGCTTATGAGTGAAAAAATAGGCGCAACTGCCGACTGGATCATTCTGAATGACGGCGACGTGATCGAGGTCGCCATGTATAAAGACTGGAATTTCTGGAACAAGGATGAGAGCGGCTTCATGGGATTCCGGGACAGCAGCGATCACACGGTAGACAGACTGGAAGCAGCTTCCGGCCAGCCGGTGACGCTGCATACGATCCGCACCTATGCAGATATGAACAATGCGGTAACGTATTGCGCCGTTGCGAAGAATACACAGGTCTATTACACGACAGATACCTATTTCGCCAAGGATGTTTCCAAGTGGAATAAGCTGGCGGTAAGTGATGAAAACGGCGAGTTCTCTTATACCTTCCAGAATCCCGGAACATATTATATCGGGATTCCGGGCAGCGACGTGTGTGCTCCCGGCGTTTGCGTTGTCACGGTCACAGACTCGACTGTCCATGTCACCGGCGTTGAGCTGAGTAAGGATTCTCTGGAGCTCAATGTTGGCGAAAGTGAAACGCTGAAAGCCGTCGTGAAACCTGAGAATGCTACAATTCAGTCCGTCACTTGGAAGTCTACGGATGAAACTGTTGCTACGGTCGATGCGGATGGCAGAGTCAAGGCTGTTGCATCCGGTACAGCAGAGATTATTGCGACGACCACTGATGGTGGCTACGAAGCGGTCTGCAAAGTTACTGTGCAGAAAAAGGATACAACCATCACGCCGCCGACTCCGAGCAAGCCGACGAAGCCTTCCACGCCTACGAAACCTGATACCAACAAGGACAACCTTCCGTTCACGGATGTGGTCTCCGGCAGCTGGTATTACGATGGCGTGAAGTATGCTTACGACAATGGCCTCATGAACGGCACCGGCGCGAATGCGTTCAATCCGAATGCAGACACCACCCGCGGCATGATCGTCACGATCCTTGCCCGTATGGAGGGTGTCAATACCTCCGGCGGCGCAACGTGGTACGCTCGTGGCCGTGAATGGGCGATGGAAAACGGCATTTCGGACGGCACGAATATGGAAGGCAAGATCACCCGTGAGCAGCTTGCCGCCATGCTCTACCGCTACGCGAAGATGAAGGGTTACGACGTTTCCGCATCCGCTTCCCTCTCCGGCTACACGGACGCTTCCAGCGTTTCCGGCTGGGCGAAGGAAGCCATGCAGTGGGCGGTCGGCTCCGGTCTCATCCAGGGCAGCAACAATGCGCTGACCCCGCAGGCCAACGCCTCCCGCGCACAGATCGCCACGATCCTTATGCGCTTTGCGCAGAACATCGCAAAGTAACCCCACAAACGGTTTTTCCCGGAGGGGCGGATCATCCGCCCCTCCACTTTTATTGCAGAG
>ERZ780207.131-NODE-131-length-94760-cov-4.590983_pt1 | contig 94760 bp, 87 predicted proteins | sample MGYA00510977_ERZ780207 | MGnify/ENA primary metagenome ERZ780207 (study PRJEB29588, sample SAMEA2151383) | human gut metagenome | biome: human gut; feature: human-associated habitat; material: faeces | place: Denmark | collected 2008/2010 ...
ATCTCTTCAATGCAAAGGAATTTGACGAGGAGACGGGTATGTACTACTATGGGGCAAGGTACTATGAACCGAGATTGAGCCTTTGGATGAGCACGGATCCCAGAGAAGAAGATGATGTTAATATTTCTACATACGCATATTGTGGTGATAATCCTATTCGATTTAAAGATCCAGATGGGGAAATATTTGGAGTCGATAATGTGATAGGGGCAATCGTGTCTGGAGGTGTAGAGATTGGTACACAAATGATAAGTAACGCAATTCAAGGCGAACGTATAACAAACATCAGCTGGAAAAAAGTTGGTATTGCAGCAGGAGAAGGTTTTATTACAAGTGGTGCAAGTACAGGAGTGCGGATTGCCGTTAAAATCGGTGCAGCTGTAGCACAAAGCACTGTGGACAATCATGATAAAGGAGCTGCAGAGATTGTTAAAGGGACTGCTGTAAACCTTGCGGCAGGATCAATAGCTAAAGGTGGAGCTAAGTTGACTAATAAAATTGGAAACAAGACCCTTAACAGAATGTCTAACAAAATGGTGCAAAGTAAAAATGCAATAACAAAATCGGTTAAGAAATTACCTGTAAGTACAAAGACTGCAAGAAATGCAGCTGCAAAAATTCAATCTGCGCAAAAAAGTGCAGCTAAAGCAGTTAGAAATACCCCAGGTACAATAACTGAAATTGGTACAGCGGGAGTTATTGATGCTAAAACTAATAATAATGGGAAAAAGAGGCGGTAAAAAAGACGCACATTCAAAGACTTTCCCTATAAAAATAACAATAGGGAAAGTCTATTTTTACTTTTGTCTGTGCATCATAATATATGCTTTATTAACACCAATTTTAACTTCTATACTGAAACATCAAGGGACCAGATGTAAGGCTACGATAACAGCTAACGAGTCATCATGGGTTCACAGATGGACTTCTAATAATTATCTGTATGAATTTAACGTAGGAGAAAAAACTTATACAGGTAATTCGTTAATAAAAGTAGGAAATATAGAAAAAATTGGGGATTCTATCGAAGTATTATATTTTGAATTTATGCCATCGTTCAATAGACCTGTATCTTTTTATGAAGAAGAGTAACGCTATTCTCCATATATAAGATGTTACAAAACAGAGGCTGTCTTGACTGACAGCCTCTGTTTATAGTTAGAAGATATACCATTTCTATATTCTATGCGGAAGACTTGATTAATAATGCCGATTCAGGACAAAAGTCATATTATTACTTTTTAATCTACGGATTAACCATTGAAATTGGGAGAGCAGTAAGAGTTTATTTGAGAGACGCTCATAGCGGCAACATCAACATTAGGATGAGCCAGTAACAATGATTTTAACTGAATTTAGGTCGGAATTATTGCAAATTTTTCCGACCGAAAGTAATCTCACAGATGACGAATAATCAGGGAGTAAAAGCAAAAGTTCCGCCCTGGTACGCATTGAAAAGAGGCGTGGCGGAAATTGTCAATGCAAAGGTACTGCTTTTATTTTAATCAGGCAACTTTCTTCAAGAGAATTGGTTTGGAATCAGCAATAAAACTTATTTGAGTCGATTGCCTTACTTCCAAAGCGGCTCGTTTTCCCAACCGGCAGGAAAGCCCATTAACCTCGTGTTAACAGTCGGATGTTCGTTCAACAGATGCTTGAAATCTTTGACAAAAGTATTATCGGCCGAAATGGAGTTGAGCCAATAAACAAGATAGCATAGCTGAGGATAAAGGGTCTGTTCTCTAAATGAGAAGTCAGTTATCCAAACGCCTGACAACCGTACCGGCATCTGCGGCTTTATCGGGAAGACCCTATTGAACAATCTTGAGTGGTGCGCACAGCAATTACGGATAACGGCAAGGCACTCCAACCAGCTTCTGAGGAACTTGTGATGGTTCAACCCAAATTCTCGTGCTATACCATGTTTGGCTGTGGCATCTGAAAAATTGGAATAGAGCTTTGACAACGTACCCATTGACACGACCTCCAAGGTTTTCCATACAGGAGGCAGTTCCGGTTCGCTATACTTTCGGAAATGTTCTTTGATAAAATCGTCATGAGAACGAGCCACCTCTTTTCCCACTATGGCTAAGTTTGCAGCGAAGCGGGAACTGTTGGTTGCACATTCTTCATTCATGAACCAAAATGCGCCATAGGTGTGGGCAAAATGCTTGATTATCTTTGTGCGTACAACAACCTCTATAGTCTGTATAGCGGAGAACAACAATGCCCTTAACTGTTTATCGAAATAATACGCATCGGTAATGTCGGTAAATTTACTTCCTTTCTTGAACCGATGTGTGGAGCGGTCTGCCTCCAGATGTCTCCAATATCCGGCAAGACGAAAATAGCTGATGGTGTCCAAAGTCTTTTGTGCATGACTGACATCATCTATAAGTAAACCTCTCTGTTTTAGAGTGTCTATTTGTTCCTCTGTTGTTATGGCTTGATGTGTATATCTTACTCCCATAAAATAAAAATGTCCCGCTGGGTACGCTAATCTTACGGGAAGCGGGCGGGATTTGTTGCTGCAAAGGTACTGCTTTTATTTCAATCCTGCAAATTTTTCAAAGGAAAACTGCCGGAAATCGGCAAAAAAGCGTTTTTGAGGTAATAAGCAGCGTGTCAAAGGCTGTAATCGGAGAGCTTTTCCAACGCCCGCCGTCGTGTCTCGTCGATAAACTGAAGCAATACTACCGGGTTGATGTGCCTCCGCCCCAGCCGGACAGTCAGGTGCAGATGCGGACCGGTCGAGCGGCCTGTGCTGCCGCTTATACCCACCACATCACCCGGCCTCACGCAGTCTCCCTTCTTCACTCGCCATTCGGACAGATGGCAATAGCTGACCGAGAAATTCCCGTGCCGCACGGTGACATATTTTCCGGACACCCTGTCCTGTCCGGTTTTCACCACGATGCCGTGCATCATAGCGTAAGTCTCACACCGGTCAGCCCTCAAGTCCAGACCGTTGTGTTTCCTGCGCTTTTTCGTGAACGGGTCAGTACGCACACCGAAAGGCGATGTAACATGAATCTCTTTTAAGGGATAGGACACGCTCAGGTAGCTGTCTATCCATTGTTTCCGCATGGAAGCGGTATCGGACGACAAATCTTCCACCGCCTTTTCCGTCACTTCTTTTGTTTTCCCTGCCGTCCCCTGTTCGACACGCTCGATTCTATAACGTGCCGTGTGGGGCGTTACCGTATGGAACTGTGCCAACGCTGTCATGCTGCAGCACAGTCCCGCTGTAATCAATAATATCCTTAACATGGTGCAAAGGTAATAAACCTATATAAAACAATATCATATTACATTGCATATTCAGTTGTAACAAATATCATACTCTAAAATCCTGTAATACTCATTTTTATGTTGTCAGAGTATGAAAGCAAGTATGATTGTAGCGTCTTATATTAAATAAGCATAAACCACAATACAATCATACTTATAAATACCTCAGAATCGGAACAGCGCATATAATTTTGCGGAAACGACAACCCATAAAAATTATAAAAATGAAGATTCAGAGATTTCAAAGCGAGGAACTGCCATACGGCATACTCGGAAGATTCGGTCTGACACAGGAGATGCTTGAAGACCTGCCACAGAAGGCGATAGAGGACATTCTCGACGGCCGCCGTTCCCCGGTGCTTCCCATCCATGTCACCGGCGAAAGCGGAGAGGAAATCCATGCCCGCACCCGCTTCGCGTTCATCCGCATGGATGACAGCAGCGTGGATGTGGTGTTCTACCCGCAGCTCAAAGCCGGACGCCTTGACCGTTTCACGGAAGAAGAGCGCAAGGCACTCCTTGAACACCGTCCCGTCATCGCCCCCGTCACCACGCCCGAGGGGAAAGAGATACAGGCTTTCCACCAGATAGACCAGGGCACCAACCAGATCATCTACGTTCCCACACCCGTCATCGGCCGCAACCTCGAATACGCAGCCAACGAGATGAAGCTCACCAATGCCGAGCTTACCTGCCTGCAGAAAGGACTGCCCGTCACCGTCATGGACGGCGACAACCTCTACACCATCGGCATCGACCTCAATGAAAAGACAGGCGTGCGCCTCACGCATGGCGACGAGAAGAAATGGCGCGAGGAACAGCGGCAGGGCTTCGGCAGATACAACTTCGGTTTGAACGGCTGCTGGGTAGCCGACAGCGAGGGCAACCTCGACTATGTTCCCGAAGCATCCTACACCGAGGAACTGTGGGAAGAGATGCGCAAGCGCAACAACATGACACTCAAACACTAAACCGCAAACGATATGAAACACGAACCCGAAGAGAAACTTATCGAGAAAGTGCAGTCTAGCGAATACGGCTGGAAAGAATACATCAGCCACCACTCACGCGAGCTGTCGCAGGAATACGAATGGTACTGCCACCGCAAGGGGCTTGACCCGAACCTTGAGGAATCGGCGGCCGCCTTCATGGAAATGAGGAACGCCCTGCTCGACGAGGCACTGGAAAACGGAAACGCATAAACAAGACCACATCATGCCTATAAGGACAAACACCAATCCGCGTCCCCTTGAGCTTACGCCCGAACTGCAGGATATCCTGCTCCGAAACGGGATGCAGGCTCATGTGGCCGCAAGCAGCAACGGTTTCGCCTTGCTCGTGCAGGGGCATGATTCCCCGTTGCTGAACTATCCCATCACAGAGAAACAGCTGAAAGCCCTTACCGACTGGGGCACCAACACCGCCAACCGCAAGGCATACAACACATTTGCGAGCATTGTCGCCGCAGACTTCGACATGCCGAAAGATTTTGTCCATGCCCGCAACGCCAACGGGCGTGTGGCGATGGGACTTCACGGCTACCGCGTCGGCGTGGGCGAATACGGCAGGGTCGCACCGTACCGCCGCATTCCCGTACCGCCGCACCACATGATGGGCTGGTCGTTTTTGGGATGGACACCGAGGATGCAGGAGGGATTCCACCTGCGCCGCATCGGAGGACAGCTCTACTATCCCGGCGCACCGATGGTGCCGAACCGCCCCGACGGGCGCATGAAGCCCGGAGAATTGCAATCCGGCGGCTACGGCTTCTATTACAAGGGCTACAACACCGCACCCGTGGCGGAGAAAGACGTGCTTGCCGAACTGCAGACGGTGATAACCCCTGTCAAACAGCCGCAGAGACCGACCGCACCCGCTATCCCATATAAGGAAGCCATCACCTCCGATGTCTATTTCTCCAACGAGAAATGGCAGGAGGTGCTGGCAAGCCACGGCATACTGGTGGATGCGGAGAAAAAGACCGTCACCATACAGTCCTCGGCATTGGAAGCGGACTTGCAGTACAATCTCTCCGATGAAGAGTTGGCTGTGCTGACCTCCAACTCCATCAAAGACCAGCCAATAGCCAAACGCCTTGAGACACTTAACAATGTCATCAAGGAGGACTTCGCAGATGCCGTCACGATGGACATACTCAACAGCGACAAGCTGATAGACATCAAACTACATCCCGAAGTGCAGGCTGACCTTGACCGGCAGATTACCCGACAGGACGAATATTACCGTCAGGAGACGAATCCGCAGGAGTATCAGGTGGAGCGAGAGCCGTCGCTCCGTGACAACCTGCCCAAAGGCGGCGTGGTCATGGACGGCAACGACCTGAGCCTCATAGACGAGAACAAGGGATGGTTCCGCGAAGGACGCCACGGCCGTGAAGTCACCGTCGATGATATCCGTGTGGAACCCGTGCAGGGCGAGGGAGAGGCGAAATACCGTATGACCGCCGTCATCGACGGCGAGGTGGTGAGCCACGAGATCTCGCAGAAACAGTACGAGAAATTCATGGCACTGGACGACCTGCACCGCATGAAGCTCTTTTCAAAGGTCTTCAAGGAGGTGGATATGAAAGACCGCTATCCCGTGGGTCTCGGTACGAAAATCTCAGCCGCCCTGCTTGCCGGAGCCGTGGTGACGCATGACCTCCTCCGTGGTCCCCGTCCCATGCCTGACATCTATGTGGAAGGACACCGTGGTCCCATGCCGCACGTCTATTTCAAGCCGGGAGTGGACAGCCCCGCAGATGTGGCGGCGCGTCAGTTCGACGCCATGAGGAACCTTCCCGACGACCGTGTCCCCGGCATGGGGCACGGCCTTTAACAATAACACGAACCAACGGCCATGTCAGAACTAACATACGACGATTTCAAGAGCAGGGTGAACATCCAGGACTTGCTGGTGGACGCCGGCTACCGGCTCAACCGCAGGGACGGCATGCGCTATCCCTCCTACGTCCGTATCGGCAGCGACGGGAAGCGTGTGCATGGCGACAAGTTCATAGTGACCGCCAACGGCCTGTGCTGCTTCCAGCCCCCTGAGATAAAAAACTACAATGTCATCAGCTTCATCAAGGAGCACCCGAACCTTTTCGCCGAATACCGTCCGGGAATGTCAACCGACAGGCTCGTCAACCTTGTCTGCAACCGCCTCCTGAACCATCCCGTGGCCGAACGTGCGCCACGGGACTTCGGGAGACAGCGCGAGACACGCCCCTTCGACATCTACGATTACGAGACGCAGGCGTTCGTCAACGGCGACTGGGACTCGCAAAAGCGGTTCTATCCCTACTTCCAGAACAGGGGCATCAATCTCCAGACCCAGCGGGCCTTCTCCGACCATTTCTTTTTGGCTACGAGAGAACGGGGTGACGGCAAGAAATACACCAACCTCTCGTTCCCCTTGTCACTCGCCGCATGGCCGGGCAAGGAAATCGTAGGACTGGAGGAGCGCAGCAGGCCGAATGCCGAGGGCAAGACCGCCTACAAGGGCATGGCGGCAGGCAGCAATGCAGCGGAAGGTCTTTGGATTGCGCGTCTGGAAAACAACCGTAGCGATATGGGCTTCACCCGTCCCATCGGGGCGGCACAGGATGTCTATTGGTTCGAGAGTGCGTTCGATGCGATGGCCTATTATCAGATAAAGATGAACGAACCGGGAAATGTGGGCTACCACGACCTCGCCAATGCCGTGTATGTGTCAACCGGCGGCTCACCCACCAAAAAACAGTTCTCGTCGATGATAGAGCATACACCCGAAGCCATCCATCACCTCTGCTTTGACCGAGACCGTGCCGGACGGATGTTCGCCGTCAACTTCGCCCTACAGAAAGACGGGAGGGTGTTCACCTCCCACCTGACGAAGGACAAGGAAAAACTTGTCGTCACCGACCTGACCAAAGGCTTCAAGCGTCACGAACTGCCGATGGAGCCTTTCGACTTCAGGGATATATGTGACAGGTTAGGCATCGACAGCCGGGGAATCGGATATGAACCCTGCGACGGCCGGTACAAGGACTGGAACGACCAGCTGCTCGACAAGCCCATGGAGAACGAGGAAACGCAAACAAGAGGGATGAGAAGATGAAAACACGGCCACAGCCAACATACAGTTTCGGGACGATGGTATTCCGTCCCCGTGCGAGGCAGTACCTCGCCAACGACCTTATCATCACCGTCGTCTGCCTTGCCGGGCTTGCCGTGGCAGGCATCGACGGCATGTTCATGGGCAACGTCCTCCTGTGGGCGTCACTGGCGATCGCCGTCTGCCTCGTGTACCGCTTCCTCTATCTTAGGAGCATGAGGTTCGTCATCACCGACGAGCAGTTCATCTACGAGCACGGCGTGTTCCGGCGTACCCGCGACTTCATGGAACTCTACCGCATCGTGGATTTCCGGGAAGAGAGCAGTTTCTCCCAGCAGATATTCGGACTGAAGACCATACAGATATACTCCGGCGACCGTTCCACTCCGCGCCTTGACATGACAGGCATGGATATGAGTGCGAGCCTTATCCCCTTCATACGTGAACGTGTGGGCGCGAGCCGCAAAAGAAACGGAATATATGAGATTACCAACCGCTAAGATATTGACAGTCATCATTGCCGTCCTTGCCTCCCTGCAGGCGAGGGCGCAGCTTGTCGTGTCCAACCCGCTGGAATGGCTCGCCCTCGCCGAAGGGAACGAGGCAATCAACGGGCAGGTGAAAGACCAGACCGACGCGCAGACACGGACGGCCGCCCTGCAGAACACCATCGCCGCCGAGTTCACCAAGATACACGAATGGGAGAAGAAATACTCCGGCTACCTGCAGACCGCCTCCGGCTTCGCCTCATCGTTGAAAGCGTCCGCCACGCTGTACGAGGACGGCGTGCGCATCTTCATCACACTGGGCAAGCTCAAGAAAGCCATCGGCTCCAATCCGCAGGGCATAGTCGCCACTATGTCGATGAACAACCTCTACCTTGAGACGGCAACGGAGCTGATCTCCGTCTATACGCTGCTGAAGGAAGCCATCGCCACGGGAGGAAGAACGAACATGCTCACAGGCGCGGAACGCTCGCAGACGCTTTGGGCGTTGTCCGACAAGCTCGGCTCATTCTCCAAGAAACTCAACAGGCTGTACCTGAGCATACGTTATTACACGCTCACGGACGTGTGGAACAACATCACCGCAGGAATGCTGGACAGGGACATCGGCACCATCGCCGGTGACGCCCTCGACAGATGGAAACGGGCTGCAAGGGCCATAGAGTAAGGAGGAGGCATGATGAAGACAATACTGATAATACTGGCACTCATCCTTGGCATCTGCAAGGGGCACGCGCAGACTGACCCTGTATTGTCCGGGATGATTGTCCTGTACACCGACAAGGCGAAAAAACAGCTCAAATCCCAGGAGAAGGTGATGCTGCTGCAGACCACCGGGCATATATGGACAAAGGAGGAAGTGGAAGCCACGACCGATTTCCAGCGGCAGTTCAACGACTACCTCGACTCGTTCCGCTCGGTAATCAGCTATGCGGCACAGATATACGGTTTTTATCACGAGATAGGCAAGCTGACGGAGAACATGGGAAGCCTGAGCCGGCAGCTGGAGAAGTCACCCGAAAACGCGCTTGCCGTGGCACTCACGCCACGCCGAAGCACCATATACCGGGAACTGATACTCGGCGGCATCGACATCGTGAACGACATAAGGCTGGTATGCCTCTCGGACATGAAGATGACGGAAAAGGAACGCATAGAGATCCTTTTCGGCATACGCCCGAAGCTCCGTCTGCTGAACCGCAACCTGCGCAGGCTCACGCTTGCGGTCAAATACACCTCCCTGTCCGATGTGTGGCGGGAGATAGACTGCAGGGCGAAGAGCTACGACGTAGACAAGTGGAAAATCACGGACGAAGCCTTTGAACGCTGGCGCGGCAACAGCAAGATAAGACCCCGTAAATAAGAACGGACAATGAAAGGGAACAAGAATAAAAACGATAAAACGCAACAAGGCTTATGAGGATAGGACTGACAGATGTTGACGGGCACCATTTCCCCAATTTCGCGCTGATGAAGCTGGCGGCCTGGCACAAGTCGAAAGGCGACATTGTCGGATGGGCCGACGCGATGTTCGGGAGCGGCTATGACCGTATTTACAAGTCGAAGATATTCACGTTCTCGCCGGATGACAACACACCTTGGGACTGCGAGGTCATAAAAGGCGGAACGGGATATGACATAAAGAGCCGTCTTGCCCCGGAAATCGAGGCATCGACCCTGATGGACTATTCCCTCTATCCGCAATACGCCTATTCCATCCAGTTCTTCTCCAGAGGGTGCATCCGCAAATGCCCGTTCTGCCTGGTGCATGACAAGGAAGGCGGCATACACCCGGTGGAACCCGTGCAGCTGAATCCCGCAGGACAGCATATCGAAGTCCTTGACAACAATTTCTTCGCCAACCCTGAGTGGAGATTAGCCATCGACTACCTGCTGAAAGCTGGGCAAAAGGTCAACCTGCACGGCGTTGACGTGCGCATCATGGACGAGGAACAGGCATACTGGCTCAACAGGCTCCGGCTCTACAAGTCCATACACATCGCATGGGACTTGCCGCAGATAGACCTGACCCAAAAACTCATGGAGGTCACGCGGTACATCAAGCCGTGGAAAATCATGTGTTACATCCTTGTCGGCTTCAACTCGACGATGGAGCAGGATATGTACCGCATCGAGCGGTGCCGGGAGCTTGGCATCAAGCCGTATGTGATGCCATACCGGGATTTTGACAACAAGACCAGACCCTCGCAGTATGCGAAGGACCTTGCGCAGTACGTCAACAAGCCGATGCTTTTCAAGTCATGCAGTTTCAAGGACTTCTCGCCCCGGAAAGGTTTCCGATGTGAGGCTTATTTTCATACGAACAATACGATAACGAACTAAAATACAACAGATATGGGCAAATGGGCAACAATACTCAAAGGCGGCAAATACGTCTTCAACAATCCGGCTACAAGAAGCCTCGGAGGGGCCGTCATCCATCCCCAGCGCACGCTTGTCGGCGCGGGGACGGCATTGAAGTCAGCCACGCTCGGTGCCGGTGTGGGCTATCTCGGCTGGGAGGCACTTGTCAATGACAAGCCGGTCGTGAGGACGGTCGCCGACATAGCGATAGGAAAGGACAATGTGGATGCGGTGGTGGACACCACGGGCAATGCCGTGGACAGCGTGCAGGAAGCCGTGCGGGACGTGAAGGAGTCCGTCTCCGGCCTGAACGGTACGGTGCAGCAGGCCAACAGCACATTCGGGGGCATCTCCGAGTTCCTGAAAAACGTATGCGGAGGCAACGGTGCAGACATGTTCGGCAACTTCTTCTCCAACATTGGGAAAGGCAACGTGTCGGGACTGAGCATCGTAGGGCTTCTCGCCGCCGGCCTGATGATATTCGGACGGTTCGGCTGGCTCGGCAAGATCGGCGGCGCACTGCTCGCCATGATGCTTATCGGCAACAACTCGCGGGTCGCGCAGGTGCAAGAACATCCGCAGGCTGACAACATGCAGCAGGGAGGACGGCACAGATGAGCTATCTCCGGACAGGTTTAACATGACAACAAGCAAACATATAATAAGGATATGGAATATACACAGGAAATGAACCTGCAGTCAGAGAGCGGCTACTGCATGCCGTTCAATGACAGGAAAGAAGAAGTGGTGCTGACCCGTGCCTACGGAAAGCAGGAGGATGGCAGCTTCAACCACGGCATAGACCTCGCCGCCGACCGCTATGTCCTGCGTGCGGTGGCCGACGGTATCGTCACCGCCATCGGCACGGACAGGGAACACGGCCTTTACCAGACGGCCCGTTACGGGAAGTACGACATGACCTACGGCGGCATACGCAACGCTATGGTGACTTTCGGCAAGCGTGTCAAAGCCGGGAGCATCCTCTCAATCAGCGGAAGCACCCTGCATCTGGAAGTGAAATATGACGGTACGGAGATAGACCCCGTGGAGTTCCTGAAGATGCTTTTCGGGAACATGAAGATGTCGGACACGGACGGCGGCATGCCGGATTTCGAGACCCTCGACATGGACATCCCGACGGACTATGACGAGAACATGGACGAGATAGAGGGCCTGATGGCACGGTTCTATCCCGAATACCTGATGGAGGTGGCGGGAGGACTCTACACCGTGCCCGACAAGACCGAACAGTCCCTGCGTAACATCTTCTCCCTGTCGGCGGCACGGAGCTGTTTCTATGACGCCATACCGTCGATGGCCAATCCGCTCGGACTGACGGAGCGGTCTGTGCCCATCGCCGCCAAGGTGCAGAACCTGCTTATCGGTGATTTCCTGAACTATCTCGCCCTTCGGCACCGGATATTCCTGTCGGCAATGGATGAAGCGAGTAAAAAAAAAGCTATGACGAAGCCGTCGCCACCGCCGGAATCATAGACCCCCTTGCCGATCTTGACATCGACGTGCGAAGTTTCGACATCCAGCGGCTGGTGACTGTCTATCCTGACAGGTCGGGCATACGGTGGTGGACGAAAGCCTGGTTCAACGGTTCGGAAGACGGCGAGGCGGCTGTGGAGATCGAGCGTGAATGTGCGATACAGTTCCTGCTTGACCGGATAGACAAGGAACGGATGCTTGAGGAATATTATCCCAAACAGATGGAGGTTTACCACAACGCCATCGAGCAGACAAAAGAAAATTTATTGAAACAACTGAATATATCATAATGGCACAACCCCGTAATACAAAAAGGCTGTCCGAGGTGGAATACTGCCTCGGCTGCTATTTCAACACCTATTTCATACCGGTCATGAACCATGAGAAGTCGGTGCTTCAGGCGGCACAGGCCAAAGAGGTGGCAGACTATTCCAATTCGTTTGCCGGCATCATGCGCACCCTCGCGCAGTCCTCTTCCTCCGCAGGCATACCGGGTCCTGACGACACCATGCAGTACCTCCGGCTCACCGGGAAGGAATGCTCCAAGACCGCTGAGGACTATGTGGGGATGTGCAAGGACAGCATCCTCGGCAACAAGGATTTCGTGGCCGACCTCCAGCGTCTTGCCGGGGAATGGCGCAATGCGGTGGTGGAAGAAGTAGGACGCAAGCGTTACGACGAGCTTTCCTCCAAACTCGGCACGGATCTGGCATTCGCCTACGTGGACCACCGCATCGAGCAGATGATGGTTGACCGCATGGTTCGCGACCAGATGCCCAAGGGCTCTTTCGACTATATCATACGCAAGGGGGCGTCCGGCAGCCTTTTCGGACTGTCCCAGGAACTGATGAAATCCCCGCTGCAGCGTGAGATAGAGGAACGGGGCGAAGCCATATACAAGCCGTCAAAGACAGAGAAAGGCGCGGCAAAGGGCGTGAGCTTCGCATCGGACGTGGTGGCCCTCGGAGGCGTGTACTCGTGGGGTGCTCTTGTCAGGTTAGCCGGTGCGGAAGTAGTGTTCTCCGGGCTTGAGTCCGTGCTTGACAAAAAGCAGCAGAAAAAGGGGCTGACCGTCGATCAGTGCGTCAGTACGGGACTGTTCGGAAACGGAAGCACGCTGTCGGATATACGCAAGGACAGCTGGCGCATCAAGACTTACGAAAGCGGCTACATCCAGTCGGTCAACGGTACCCTGTCGAAAAAGATGCCCATATTGAAAGAAAAGCCGGCATGGGAAACGGACTGGAGTCTGGGCAATCTGCAAAACCCTTTCCTGAATCAGGGGAAAGGTTTTATCCCTCTCAAATTCGATGCGATGTCCTTTACCAAGCCCAAAACAGTTGACCGGGGCAAGAATTTTTCTGCCGTGCCGTCCGTCATTGCCCCCGGCCATGAACAGGAATATCTTGACTGGAAAGCGCAGAATGACAGGGAGCAGGCACGGAAAAAGCAACAGCCGCCACAGCCTGCAGGAGAGAATACGGAAATGCGAGAGCAGGAAACACCTGACGACAATGATGCGCCAGACGGTGAAGAAAGGGAAGATGAAACACAGAAGCAGGACAACAACGACGGCTGGGCGAACCTTCTCCAGTCGGTCGGTCTGGACGGTATCGGCGACATAGGGCGCAACCTCCCATACGTGATAGCCATGCTGCCGGATATGCTCGTGGGGCTGTTCACCGGCAAGACAACCTCCGTGAACCTCAAAAGCGGAATGATGCCCTTAGCCTCCATACTGGTAGGGATGTTCGTCAGGAACCCGCTGCTTAAGATGGTGCTGATAGGTATGGGCGGTGTCAACCTTGTCAACAAGATGGGTCATGAAGCAATAGACCGCAAGTCCGAAAACAATCGGTCGGCCGTCCGTTACAGGCAGTATGAAGACGAAGAGCTGAACCCGCGCATATCCGGTGCGGTCATACGCGGAAACACGCTGATAGCCACTATTGACAACGTGCCGTGCTCGGTGACGCTTCCCGACAACGCGGCGCAGGCATACGCCGCCGGCGCACTGCCATTGAACACGCTTGCCAACGCCGTGCTTGCCCGTCACGACCGCATGAGAGCGATGGCGGAAGACAACTACCGCAGTATGGAGATTGAGCAGGAACGGCAACGGGAGCAGAATCAGGAACGTGGCATAATCCTCAGATAAAAAACAATATATCAAAGTATAGTAATGAAAGAAAAGACACCTCAGGAACAGACGGCGGCCGCCAGACAGGTGGAGCTGCTGTCCAACGCCCTCAACGGGGCATCGACGGAGGGGTACTGGCTGAACGTGTCGGGACGCCTCTCTCCGAGAATCTATCCCAAGGGAGCCACGCTCAGCCCGTTCAACAGCCTTACGCTGATACTCGACGCTGACAGCCACGGCTATTCCACGGCATTGTACACCACGTTTTCAGAGGCGAGAAAACGGAACGAATCCGTGCTGAAGGACGAGCGTTCCGTGCCGATGAACTGGTACAGGTGGGACTCCTATGTCAACAAGCATGACGAAAAAGACATTATTTCGCGTGATGACTACCGCAGCCTGCCTCCCGTGCAGCAAGAGCAGTACAAGGCCGTGCGCAAGCGTGAGATACACGCGCTCTTCAACGTGGAGCAGACCACGCTTCCCCATGTGGATGAAAGGGAGTTCGAGAGACTGCGCCGGCAGTTCGGCGGCATTACCGACCGTGGCAACATACTCGCCGAGGAACGGCAGACCCGGTCCGCCGTAAACAGGTTCCGTGAACAGATTTCACAGAACCTCGTGCCCATAAGGAAATCGACCACGGGGACGGCCACATACGACACCGGCAAGGATGCCGTCTATATCCCCGACCAGAAGCATTTCGGGAACTACATGGAATATGTGCAGGAACTGGTGCGTCAGGTGGTGAGTGCCACCGGGCACCGTGAAAGGATGTCGAGGGAAGGCATGGTGATGAACGGCGGCAAGGCACCTTCGGGTGACGCACTGCGCTACGAGTGCCTTATCGCCGAGATAGCCTCCGGCCTGAAGATGGCGGAGTTCGGGCTGCCGGCGAAACTGTCGCCCGAAAGCCGGGGCATGGTGGAATACTGGACGGAGGAGCTGAAGGAGAATCCCTGCCTGATAGATGCCGTAGAGAGCGACGTGAACAACGCGCTCGATGTCATCCGAAAGGCGGAACAGGGGGAACGCATGGAGGCCGCCCATGACCGCAACAGGCAGCAGACCGAGGAACTCAGGGAACAGAAAGAAGGGCGCCCGCAGGTATCGGCGGCTGACGCACTGGTGCTGCAGGACATCCTCCGCAAGGGAGGCATGGAAATCAGCGACCGCAACTTTCCGGGAGGCCAGAACGATAAGCGCGAGTTCCTTGCCCGTTTTGAAGGACTCGGGCATTACGACCGGCTGACGCAGGACGCACTCACCAATGCACGCCTGCAGCATGATGACCCGGAACTTGTCAATATCGCCTACACCCAGGCTTCCGATGCCGCCGCACGCATCCACCGGCTCTGCTCCGAATGGATGCCTCAGGAATGGGAGGAAAAGGGCGCACACGTCATAGCCGATGACATCAACGCCGTTCCTGACAAGCAGAGCCGTGAGTTTGTCGTGGTTCTTGACAGGGGCACAGGCATAGCCGATGTGGTGCTTCCCACCTCCGCACGGTCAGGCGGCGATGTCGTGATGCCCAACGGCGACCGCCGCAACTACTGGCTGTCACCCGATGAGGTGATGACGGCCGACGAGCGCAGGGAAGCCGGCGCGAGAGTGGTGTCGCACACCATTCCCGGCTTCAACAAGGAGAAGATAGCGGCGGCGTTGGCGGCGCAGGGAGCCTCTTATGTCAGGTTCTTCAACAAGGACGGCCAGCTGCGCTATCACCCCGACGATTCCTACTTTGCGGACAAACAGGTGTATTCGGCGAAACTGGACGGAAAGGATATCCGAAAAGTATCTGACTTCGATGTCAGCGAGGCAGTCAGCCGCGCCACGGAAGTGCAATTCGATCGGATCCAGATGCTCCGTGACGATGCGGGCGGCTGGGCATTGTACCTCAAACCGGAAAACGGGCCGTCGTTCAGCATACGCCCGGACAAGAACGACATCAACCGCTTCTTCTCCACCGTCAAGCAGGATGACCGCGTGGCGGCGGGAGCTGTACGCAACGAGCTGGCACAGAAATACTATGCCCTCGCACAGGCAAACCCCGACCTGAAGGTTGACCTGTTCGGTTCCGTGCCGGAAGGCATAGACCCGCTACGTATCAAGCGTGTCAACGTGTTCAAGAGCAAGGATGACAAGATACTGTGCGTTCCCGTTATAGACGGCATCGACAAGGTGCAGCCCCGTGAAGTGAGCAGGCAACAATGGCAGAGGATGTGGGTGGCGGAGGATGTGGCACAATATAAGACCTGCCTCGCCGCCAGCCTGTTCGCCGACCTGCTGATGCAGAAATCGGAGGAAAAGGCCGTAGAAAAGCAACAGGACGAGGACGCTGCCGTTGTCCGTCCCGATGTGGCCGCTGTCCGTCCGGAACTGCAACAATATGCGGAGTTGAAGGAAAAACATCCCGATGTCCTGCTTCTGTTCCGTAACGGTGACAATTACGAGGCATACCAGGATGATGTGCCGACGATGGAAAAGACATTGGGGCTTGCAAAGACAGAATACGGAAGCCGACGGGAAGGCAGTCCTGCCTTTAAGGTGTCCTTCCCTACGGAAATGCTGGACACCTACCTGCCGAAACTTGTGCGGTCGGGCGCAAGGGTGGCTGTCTGCGACGCTTTGGAAAACAAATCCATGGACAGGAAAGCCGGGATGTCACTCCCGAACAATCCAGTCAGGGAAACTGAAAACATGGAACGTCACACCGGATTAAGAATGTAAGTGCTATGGCAGGAAAGAATCAGGCATACGCGGAAAAATACGCTGAATATGCGATGGAGCAGATGCGTCTGTACGGCATACCGGCCTCGGTGACGCTGGCACAGGGCATCCTTGAGAGCGCAAGTGGCCAGAGCCGTCTCGCGCAGAACGAGAACAACCACTTCGGCATCAAGGCAACGCAGTCATGGATAGCCAACGGTGGCAGATACGGACTCTATACCGATGACAAGCCGAACGAGAAATTCTGCAGCTATGACAGCGTGGGCGATTCGTATGCCCACCATTCCAGATTTCTGAAAGAAAACTCACGGTACGCATCGTGCTTCAAACTTGATGCGGACGATTACAGGGGCTGGGCGCAGGGGCTTGACAAAGCCGGATATGCCACGGCGGGAAAATACGCGCCGGCGCTCATATCCATCATCGAGAGCAACGACCTCCAGCGGTATGACCGCATGGTAATGGAAGAGATGAACGCCAAGGGGCTGAAGCCGGGGCAAGGCACTCCGCAGATGCAACCAGACAATGTCAACGGTACGGAGCAGGACTATTCCTTTCCGTTGAAACGTGAGGAGTTCCTGTTCGTCACATCGCCGTTCGGTATGCGCAAAGACCCGACAGACCCATCAAAGCAACAGATGCACAAGGGTATCGACATACGCTGCGACAACGAGGCTGTGCTGGCGACGGAAAAGGACGGCAAGGTGGTGGCGGTGAATGACAATGCCAACACTCCCGGAGGAAAATCCGTCACCGTCGAGTACGCGCGTGAAGGCGGAGCCAAGGTACAGGTCAGCTACCTGCATCTGAGTTCCACATCCGTCAAGGTAGGCGACACGGTAAATGCCGGGCAGCAGATAGGCGTTTCGGGCAATACGGGAACCCGTACCACAGGGTCACACTTGCATTTAGGTGTTAAGCAGATTGCGTCTGACGGAACCGGGCGTGACATGGATCCCGCCGCCTATCTTGCGGAGATAGCCGAGAAAGGGAATATCCGTCTCACCGCCATGCACGACGGACAGAACCTGCTGGCGAAGTACAAAAGCCCGAACCCGGACAGTCCCGTGATAGACATGTCCCTTTCCCCGGAGGAATGGATGAAGAAGCTCCTGTCCTCCGAGGACAGCGGTATCGGCATGGGCGGATACGGGCAGGATCCAGTAATGGAGATGGCTATGACGCTTTTCACTTCCCTTATGGCATTGGCCGTGCAGATTGACAACAAGACGGAAGATGAGAAGATGGCTGCAGCGACAGCCGCCGCCCTCGACAGGTGCATCGACCTTACCCCGCTCGTGCAGGGAATGAGGGAGTGTACGCTTCAGGTCAAGGAAGGCGAGACTCCGCTACTGTCCGTAGATACCGGTACGAACCGTTTCACGACACAGTTGTCTTCGTCAGACATGAACCGTATGAACCTCGTCCTGTCGGACGGCACCCTGACCGCCGAAGAAAAGAAAGAACGTATTTCCGGCATCATCGGCAACATCACGCTTAACGCCCAGTTGTCGCAGGATTACCGTCAGGGAATGTCGCAGCAATCACAGTCAGAGAATATTTCAATCAGATAACAACAAACCATTAAAACAAAACAGTATGATTAAAGTACAGGCAACAATCAACGGCATCATCAGCAAACAGGCAACAATCCGTGTGGCAGGTGACGGTAAAAAATTCATCGGTTTCCCCGTGAAGCTCACAGTTCCCGGTTCGCGTAACAATATGCCGGGCAAGGAACTGTCCATATCCGTAAGCAAGGACGGGGACGAATCGGAGCTGCCCGCTTTTGCAGCGGGGACACGCATAGAGGCGGCGGGAACGCTTACTTTCCGAAAGACCGGCGACAACCTCTATTTCAATTTCCATGCAGATACGGTGAACCTCAGTCCCGAATCGTCCAAGGATGCCATTGAAGGCACAATGGAGTTCAAGGGGACTGTCGGCAAGGGTGTCGATGAGAAAACCGACAAGAAAGGCGGGAAATATGTGTCATTCTCTGCATATTCCACGGAGAAGTCCGGGGATGCCCTGCAGTTCACATGGGTGCGCTTCATCAAGTTTGATTATGTCAAGGATGCGTTCCTCGAAGCCAAGGCGAAGATACATGCCACCGGCAAGCTGACGGTATCGGCATATAATGGTCGCATTGACCTGGACTGCCGTCTGGAAGAGGTCAAGCCGTGGGAACGCCAGCCTTTCACACCGGCAAGAGACAACGAAAACCCACCGTTCTGATATGGCATACCGGAAATACAACGACAGCAGTGACGGACGCAGTGCCGAAGACCGCGCCCTCGACAGGTTCGCAGACCTCATGATTGAAAAAATCAAAAGTCTGCAGTCCGACTGGCAGAAGCCATGGTTCACCGAGGGCAGTCTGAAATGGCCCAAGAACCTGAACGGCAGGGAGTATAACGGTATGAATGCCGCGATGTTAATGCTCCTGTGTGAGAAGAACGGCTATCAGCTTCCTGTGTTCTGCACCTTCAACCGTGTGACCGGACTGAATTACTCAGTCGGCAAGGACGGCAGCCGCAAGCCGCTGGTGGATGACAACGGTGAGAAGCTCCCGACCGTCACGGTAAACAAGGGTGAGAAGTCCTTTCCCATCTTCCTTACAAGCTTCACGGTCGTGAACCGCGAGACCAAGGAGAAAATCAAATACGAGGATTACAAGAACCTTTCCGAGGAAGAGAAAAAGGCGTATAATGTCTATCCGAAGCTGAACGTATATAATGTGTTCAACGTAGCCCAGACCAATCTGGAACAGGCCCGTCCGGAACTGTACGCAAAGCTGGAGGAGCAGAACAGGCTTAAGAGGCCGGCAGCCCTTGACGGGGAGAAATTCTCCTTCCCGGCGATGGATGAAATCATCAAGCACGGCCTTTGGCTGTGTCCCATCAAGCCGGCGCATCAGGACCAGGCTTTCTATTCCATAACAAGGGATGAGATTGTTCTGCCGGAGAAATCGCAATTCCTAAACGGAGAGGCTTTCTATGGTACGGCATTTCACGAGATGACCCATTCTACCGGTTCCGAAAACCGTCTTGGCAGGCTGAAGCCCACATCGTTCGGATCGGATGATTATGCCCGTGAGGAACTTGTGGCCGAGCTGGGCAGTGCCCTTGTCGCCTCGCGCTACGGCATCGTGAAGAATGTCAAGGATGAATCTGCCGCATACCTCAAGTCATGGCTCGACAATCTTCGGGAATCCCCCGAATTTATCAAGACGACCCTTCAGGACGTGCGCCGCGCCACCTCCATGATAAGCCACCGTATCGACATCGTTCAAGGGCAGATAGACAGCTACCAGGCCATTCCCGGACATACGACCGAGTACCCCGATGTCTATGACATAGACAATGACGGCAATACTACGGAGGTCGTTCATATCGAGGACACTCCTTTCGACATGATGCGGGAGGACGAGGAAGTGCCGTTCCAAGGGACGCATCGCAGCCGTTGATCTGGCAGCAATCCTTTCATATAATCCGTCGGGACATCTGTTCTTGGCGGATTGTTTTTTATGAGTATAAGGTACTAACGGCCGTTGCGTTTGTTGAACTCTTCCCAGTCGTATTCGTCCATATCAGGCTTCCAAAACGAGCGTTTGCGTTTGCGCCGTGGCTTTTTGCGCTCCCGGAAGCCCAAGACTCCCGACAGCCACCATCCGGCCAATAGTAGAAGTATAATATCCATATTCTGTTACTTTTTGATTGGTAATTCCCATACTAAAGGTACAAAATAATTCTCACATACACAAGTTTTTAGCGGATTATTTTTCGTTTATTTGCAGGACTTGGTATGGGAATAACACTAAAGTGCCAAATGCGAAAGAGCCTATTACGGTAATCGGTTATTTATGTTGTCTGTTTATTTCCCCTTACATTAAATATGCAAAACAATCTCTTATATGACCAGTGTATCTTCATTCATTGAAAATAATAGCTACACCATTTTATACAAGCCCTCTCACCTTCTTCTGCAAATCTTCCATTCTCTGCATCAACGCATCAAACCCAAGCGATTTACCATAGATGAAAAAGCGTCTCATATCAGCATAATCGAGTTCCCATGCTTCTTTTATTTCTTCAGGTATCATAAAATCAATGGTGGCAGGAGCATGAAAATCGTAATTCACGTACTTTAAGGCATAATAAGCCTTGCGATGCTCAACGATGGCGTCATAAAGAGACCGGTCAGTCAATGCCTCTTTTCCATATTCAGTATCCATAAGTTTTTCCAAATCATATAGATGTCGGGACATGCGGACACTTCTCGGTTTTTCTTTTTGAAACTCTTCAGCCAACAGGAACAATTTTTCCAAAAAAGTACGGGTTGGCACCACAGTTCTAACCATGCAGTCGGCATCTGTGTCTTCACCCTTAAAACTTTCGCCAATAAGCGAGTGTATTTCACGCTCTTCTGTCGGCTCGTCCATAGACAGACAGCTTATCTCAATTTTCACACGAGGCGGGATATAACTGATTGTCTCTTCTACTATTGAAGAATAATGCAGCAAAATAACCGTAGGGTCTTTATCTGAGTCAATGGCTTTCCATTCGCCGTTTTTATCTTGAATCCGGGTGACATTTTCTATGTTATAGCCGGTAATGCCCATTTCCTTTAACCGGGCATCCAATTGAACAGAAAGCGTCTCATGTATATATGCGCGAGCTGTCTTACGCAACTTTTCACGCTGGCTTTTACTTGTCTTTTCTATGCCGAAAAATGAATGACCGATAGCCAGGTCGATGTCCTCGGAAAAGCGTTCGATGATGTTGAAGCCTTTGGAAAGGGATGTGCCACCCTTGAATATCAATGCCTCATGACAGTCGGTCTGGAACAATGCTTTCAACGTGACTGTCACCCACCAGTCCTTTTCTATCGCCACCTGGTTGATACCGGTGTGGTCTGTCTCCGTCTGCTGTAACATAGCCAGACGATCCACCAACTCATTATTTAGCCATAACTTTCCCATAATCTTGTCTTTTTAATTTTCATTATCAAGCATAGGTTTTACAATTCTTTTCATCCATGCCGGCATCATGTCCACATCCTTTGTCAAAGATTCTTTGTCCGGTTCCCTCGTTATAAGAGTGCGTATCGTCTGTATCTCTTCTTGTCCTACGTTCTCTTGCTTCAATGCCCTGAGAGCTTGTACCATCAAGGATATAAGCCGTGTTGTATAACAGAAATTTTTAGGGACACCGCGCTTTAGCACCACTTGCTGATTCTTCAAACTGATTGTCCGTTCACTGCCTGTTGTCAGATATGTATAATTCATTGGAACCTGAGTTGATAGCCCCAGAGCGTTCAAAGCCGTCATGCCAAAAGGTATTACCTTCGCATTATCCCGTTTGGAAATAGCTTGTACTATCTTTTCCACGGATGGCAATACGACTCCAAACCGGCTTTTCCTTGGCCTTGCATAGATACCTTGAGCCAGCTTCACCAAAACGCCTTCATTAGTAAGTTCCGACAAAGTTCCGCCAACAAATTCAGAATGGTAATCAGGAAAATCTGAACGGAACAGCACGCTGTCTTCGGGCAACGTTTCTATGCGTTGCCGAAGAGTACTGCCACCTATGCCTGAATGTACACTTTTCATCACACCTTTGAAATTTTGACGATTTTTCAAGTGCAAAGGTACAGATATTTTTTGAAATAACGACTTAACGAGACGAAAAATTCATAGACTTGGATATTTTTTATCTGTTTATTGAATCATAACTGAACGACAAAACCGGATATTATGATGTATAACCTTGTCGCATATATTTGGTTCAACATTGCCTCCTAAAGAGGCGGAATGAACGGCTTAAACTCAATTTTTTGTATAATCAGACACTTTAAGCGCAAAAATTTGAACTTCAATATTCCCTTAACCGTCATTTCTTGTATGCCTATCTACACAAAGACAGCCCCGGCCATCACGGTCGGGACTGCCTGCAAAAAAATGAAAAAGTTAGTTTTTAAGTGGCCGTTTATATCATGGTAAGAAAAGCCTCACAATGGCGTTTCTGTTTGCTTTACCCGGTGTGTAATCATCAATTCCGCCCTTTGAGAAAGTCTTGATCTGGCTTTTCTCGATACCTTTTTCCTTGAGGCATCCGGCGATGAAAGAAGCCCTGAGAGAACCGAGATTGGAGTTTATCATTTCCGTTCCGGTAGCTTTGTCGGCCGCTCCCGTGATTTCAATTCTCAGTCCGTATTTCTTTGCGACACGTGCAATCTCGTCGATGTTCACCATCTGTGATTCTTCCACAAGATTGTCGGTACCGAGTTCAAAGAAGAAATAAATCGGTGCGCCGAGAGGTGCGTTCCCGTCTGCGGTATCACCCGGATATCCGTGCATTTCTCCGCTGCTGTCACCGTCTGTCGCGTTCCCGTTTCCATTGCCGGAGTGTGTTTTGTCGGACTTGCTTTCCGTTGTAGCGTTGCCGTTTTTACCTTCACGGAGGCGTTTCCTAAGCGAGTTAAGTCCGCTGTAGTCATTCATGGCATAGCCTCCGTCCGAGGCACTGCCGTCGTCATCGGTGCGGTCAAAATATCCTGCATACCTGTCAAGCAGTCCCTCTATTTCGAGAATCTTCCGGAGTTCTGCAATCAGTCTGAGGTTCGCCCCGTTTTCTTTAGCCAGTCTCTCGTTTTCCCTTTCCTGTGCGTATGCCAGAGCCTCCAGACGCTCGTTACGGATGATGTACGGCCGTGCATCCAAGACCTTTTTCCAGCCTTTGTTCTTGCCGAAAGTCCACGATACACCGGCGGAAAGCGTCAGCAGATGGTCGCCGATTTCCCTTGCGGAACCAAGACCGTCGGCATCCTTGAACGTGGTAGCGTTGCCTATTTCGGCTGTAATATGCAGGCAATCAGCAATGCGGAAACGCCCCAGGACACCATAATTGAAAGTGAAAGGATTGCGCCCTGCATCACGGTTGTCAATCATTCCCACGCCGACAAAAGGAATAATATCCCACCGACATTCATTGTCACCGGCGGCGATAGACGGCATCAGGTTTACGAGCAGGTCAGCATGGTAATGGCGGTACTTCTGGTTTGTCAAAGCTCCGCTTTTCCACTCGAAACCTTGAAATACGAGACGGTTTCCCACTGACGGCGTATGCCATTTGCCTAATGATATTTGTAAGGCAGGTTTGATACGGCCGAACAGATCATCGCATCCCAACGGCGAGCCGATAAAGGATGATGCGCCTCCCGACACGCTTATAAACCAGTTGTCTGTCCATGAAGGGATGATTGCACCAGAGAGATAAGCCGGCTTCTTATGGGGTGTAATATCCTCCTGTCCGGTTTTGATTTCCTTCAGTTTCATCTCCACTGTGTTGACCGCATGGGCATCCGCGTCAAGCAGTGCCGCTAAGGTCATGAGCATTGAAAATAAGATTTTCTTCATCGTTTGAATTTATTTTATTGGTGTTACATCATTTGCGTTTTACAGATTTTCCGCCTGACGGACGCATCATTTTAGCTGCACGGAAGAGGCAACGCCGCGCCCAAAGCAGGTCGTCCTCGTCCTCTTTCCGTCCCCAGGGCAGGTCGCTTCCACCTCCTCCGCCTCCGTGTCCTTCAGCAAAAGTCGTGGCTCCGTCCACATATCCGGCGAACAACAGTCCGGCGCATTTCAGAATCTCCTCGCCGCGTTCCGCAAGGTCTCCGAGCAGCGTGTTGTCAAATGCGGAACCGGCATCTCCGAGCGTTGGCAATGTGCTTTTAAGACTGTCGATGACATCATTTACAAAAGCATCCGCGATACGAAAACGAACCTGTTGGGCAAGGTCGCCGGATGCCTCACGAACATCTTTTCTGTAGTCCTCTGCCTGTTGCCGGTATTCGTTGGCTTTCTCCCTGGATTCCTCCTCCAGTTCCCGATATTCGGACAGCTTGCGGCTGGCCTCGGCGAGTTTCCGACGCTTGTCCGTGAGAGAGTCAAGCACTTTCTGGTAGTCTTTTCCGAGCCTGTCAATGTTTTTCTGCAACTCGTCAGCGTCACCTTTCCCTGCCTGCAGGTCGGTTGAAAGCTGCACCATTTCCTGCTCCAATTCAGCCTTGCGGTTCTCCAGATTGGCTATCATCATGGTCAGTCCCTTTACCCGCCTTTCGGCGTGGGAGACCTCAATTTTCAACTGCTGCAGCAACGATTTATCCGACTCGATCTGTGATTCAAGGTCTGCACATTCCCGGCTCAGCATACGCCTGTATTCCTGCGGAGGGATATTCCTTGCCCCGGTCTTCGATATGTCGGAGCCTCGCACCAGTCCCCATTTTTCATTCACTTTCGCAAATTCATCATGAAGCGAGCGCATATAGTCCTTGTAGTCATACAGGTCTTTTCCGCCGAATATTTTTTTGAAAGCGAAGCGTCCCTCCCTTATCGGAAGCAGCGTGCAATGGCAATGCGGATTCGTCTCATCGAGGTGTACGACAAAGCCGGCGATGTTTTCCTCTCCCCATTTTTCGGCAACAAAACGATACACGTCCAGTGCCCATTTCTCAATGTCACGGCAGCGTTTGATATGGGAATTGTCGGCATCCTTATTCAGATTTACAGTCTGGTCTCCGAAAGCCAACTCGTGCATCCTCGCGCGTGAACCACCGAAAATAAAGTTCACCACCGTGCGGTATTTAGGCTCCGGCAATCCCTCGTTGGGGTCTTTGATTCCACGTGCCGACAGTATCTCGCGTATGCGTTCCGGGATGGATTTTTTCTTATCGACAGGGACTATCTTTCCCTTCACAATCTCAAAATTCAGGCCGTCACGTGTGCGGTCATAGGCACCATATCCTGATGCCCGGCCCCATTTTTTATCGTCCCAGTTGCGCTTATGCTCGTCGCTTTGGGCTTCGGTGAAGCCCTTTGCAACCTTGAGATCCATGACTTGTTTTTGTGAATTTGCCATGATTTTTTAGTCGTTTTTTCGATTTTCCGGAGGCTTTTTTTGAGCCATTCGGCTTTATTATTTTTGAATTTTGCGAAGAAAATTCTTCCATAATCTCACAGCTTGCTGCCGCTTTTTGCGGTCCGTCCCGGTTTTCTGCTGAAAATCCGGGGTATTATGCTTCCCGACAGCCGCGAAGCGGCCTTTTGGGGCGCAGCCCGTCCGATAATGGGGCGGCAAGCCGCCGCGTTATCCCGTATGCGGAACCCCGTCCTTCCCGACTTCGGGCGCAGCCCGTCCCGGCTTGCCGAAGGCGGCGGGATTGGAGAGTACACCATGCCTTATAAAAGGAGAATAGTATTCGAGGACTACGGCAAGCAGACGCATTGTCTTGTCCGGCAACGACAGGGGGAACTCCGTGTTGTCGCAGCTGTCATCGACCAGCTTTAGTCCCCCGATAGTGAGCAGGGTGAAGAACCTTGCGAGGTCGGAGCCGCAGTCGTCGATGAAGAGGCAGCGCAACGCATCGGCCACACGGTCGTCCTTGGGAAAGAAACCGGACGGATGCAGGACGAGGTGGTTGACCAGCCTGAGCAGCCGCCGTCCGATACCTATGTCATCGGGGTTTTCGGACTTCAGCCTGTCGATGTCCCGCTCGGTTCCAGACATGACTGTCTCCAACATCTCCGCCATTTCCTCCAGTGACATCGTGCCGAAGATGAAGCGCAGGCGGTCGCGTTCGTCACGGGTCGGAAGTCGTGCCGGTATAGGAGCGTCAGTCATGCCGACCGGAAGGGATATGACCGTTGCCTTTCCCCGGCGTTCCAACGAAACGGTTTCCGTCTTTTCCAAAGCAAGGAAAAAGTTACGCACGTTGTCGCGCGACCACTTCCATACTGAGGCAAGCTCACTGTACGAGGTCACAAGCTGTCCGGCGGAAAGAAAAATCTCCTGACCGGAAGCCGTTACCGTTCCGGGCTGCTTGTTCATGTGTTCCAGCAGATAGAAAAACGCGCTGTAACGGGACAGCCGTCCGCCATCCTCCGGCCTGTCTTCCTTAAGACAGCGGAACAGCTCCATGTTTGCGGTGAGATAAAAAATATTCTTTGATTCCATATTGTCCGGTTTATGATTGTATGTCATCCTGTTCCTGCCTAATCTCCACAAACTCGGCATCCTCGATCTCGTCATTGAGCAGGTGGCTCTGTCTGCGTGCAGGCTTTTCATGCAACGCATAGTTCCCGGACTCATTCCACTCGAAATATAATTCGGAAATCTCCACCATGTCGTCATGACAGTCTGGGCGATCATCCCATTCAGGCAGGAGCAGTATGTTCCTGAGCAGACGGGACGGGTAGAACACCGTTCCGCAGAGCAGCACGCCGATGGAGACACCGAGAGGCATGAAATGTGGAATGAAGAGGCACGCCAGCGAGAGAACCATGCCGGCCCACAGGACGCGACGCTCCTGAAGGGAATAGATGCACCTCTCACAAAGTGGATGGGAGAACATCGCGAAGCACAGCACCGATGACGGGATAAGGTCATAATGGTTCTGAAAGATTGTCAGATGGTAGAAATGGAATGCCAGCAGGAAAAGCAGCAGCATCCGCGTGTACACTTTCCTGAAGGCGAAGCTCATCGCCATGTTGCAGTAGAAGTCGAGCATGGCAGGACGCTTGTTCCTGTAGAGGAACGGCACGGCGAGGAAAGTCGGGAGCAGAAGTGAGTAGAGAATCTTTATCAGCATGATAAATGTTGTTTGAATTTGAGTTGTCGGTTATAAATCGGAAAGTTCAAGCCGTATGAATCCGTAGGACGCACGGTTTATAATCTCGCTGATGTCATCGGCGGTCGCGGCATCCTTGTTCCACCGTTCCCTGAAACGGGCATCGCGCTTGAGCGAGCGCACGGCCTTGTCAAGATTGTATTCGGGGATGTCCCACACATGACCTTTCCTGTACATCCCGTGCTGGCGCAGGGCCACCAGCGTCAGCACACGGCAGCGCACCTCATGCAGCTCACGGCCGACCTGAACCATCAGGTTACGTTCCCTGTCAGCCTGAAGCACGGTTATCCATGTGTGCCTTGCCCGGATGGTCTTGACAATCCTGTCGTATGCGGTCTCTTTCATCGTTCAGGCTGTCGGTGTGTTATTTCATGAAGTCGCGCAGCAGGTCTTCCTCCTTGCGTGCGAAAACGACCTTGCTTTTCGATGTCTGGTCGTTAAGCTCCGCCTGCAGGTCAAGCCCGAAACTCTCCAGCGAATCGTAAAGCGAGGCGTATATGGTGTCGCAAATGCCGTTGTCATCGCTGATGCCGTTGACCTTGTACAGGTAGTCGAATGACGGATTGGAATAGGCGCAGCACTGATGCCCCATGACCGTCGCCTCTGATGGAATGACATGGTAAAGGATTGTCAGCTCCATCTGGTCGTCGAACTCATCGAGCAGGTCGCCTATGTCACAGGGCTTCGGCAGTCTGAACTCAAGTACTGCCATGCCGTCGAAGATTTCGGCACCGGCGTAGTTCGCGCGTGACATGAGTGCCGGCATCTGCATGGAGATATAAGTGAGGAATCTTTCAATTTTATGTTTCAGCATAGTCGTATCTTGTTTTTATGTCGGTCATAGATTGGTAATCGTGGTCTTGATAAGCAGCGAGGGAAGCTCGTCCGTGTCGATGGGGAACTTCGGATTCCCGAGCTTGTCGATACATTTGGGCGTTTCCGTAGCCAGCACCTGCATGACGCCGACCTGCGCGTCGCTCATGAGCGAGAGGGCGAAGCCGTCAAACGAAATCCAAGGCTGGAGCAGCATCCACAGGTAAGCCGCAGCCTGGTCGCCGCCCTTGACCTTGCGGTTGTTGATGTCGTTCACGCATTGCAGGGCATTCTGCAGCAGACGGCGGTTGTTGCGCATCGTCAGCAGTATCACGATCTCCGATGTGGAGAACGGCGGTGTGTCCCCCTGGCACAGCCCGATCATCTCCTTCATCAGCGCGGACGAGCCGTCGCGGACTTTGGCGAGAGGTATGTCGCCGAGTGTCGGCAGGTGGCCGAGGAACGAGCGGAACGCCCTGTCCTCGTTGCGCAGGAACATGAAGAGGTCACGCTTGTCCCGGAAGCCACGGCGGGCGGCATCGTCAAGGATGTCCTCGTACCGGCGGATGGTGGAAACATTGTCCAGACTGAAGACCGGCACGGAATCCATCGAGGCGTAGAACCTGTGCGCCGACATCATGAACTGCCTTGAGAGCGAGTCAAGCCCCGGCCTGTTGACAGCCATGGCGAAGTCGAGGTAGTCACGGAGCGAACGCTTGCGGCCGTCAACGAGCGACGCCAGTTTTCCCGTGATGGAATCACGCAGGGAGTAATAAGCCGAATCGACAGCGGCACGGTCAGTGTGTACGCTGTCACGGAACATGGCGGCGCACACCGAATCGTCCAGCGTTTTCCATTCCCGGACGGAAGAGACAAGTTCCGTAGTAGAGAATGCTTTGTGTTCCGGGATGGAGTGCAGGAAGGCACTGTAGCCTGCCAGCGCATCATCGGCACCCGGAAAACTTTCCGTTTTCGGGGCATCCCCCTTGCAGCCGGAAACCGACAGTGCCAGTACGACTGCCGGAAGGAGAGCGGCAATCTGCCGTAGTCTTGTTGTCTTTGACGGATAATCTGTCATATCAATATCTGTTTTTTACGCATCAGCGGTTGTTTGATGCCGCGAAAGTAGAGTATAATTTTGACATACAGGTACAATCACGGATTTATTTATATTTAATTGAATTATCATACTCTGAATGTGATTTTTACAAATGTCTGCAACTCTTGATATTGTGAAGGAAAGACATTGAAAGACAATCCGTAAATGCGTGTAATCATACTCTGTTTTTACCGTGAAAAATATGTCGGCCCTGTCAGATAATCATCTGTGGATATGACGGAAAATCTTTCATCTGACACCACTGTCAGATAAATAATCATAAAAATGGCGTCGGAACGGATGATTTTGGCAAGAGTCTGATGGATTGTCGGATTATTTGGCTAACTTTGCAGCCGGAATCATACTCTTACATAAGATGGCAAAAATAGGATATATCATGACGGCTCCCGGTTACGAGGACTTCACTGCGGACAACGGATGGATGGAGAATTTCGGCTGCGTGGAGATTGTACGGGAGGAACTGTCGTCGGCAAATAAAACAAGGGAACTATGGGACAGCCTTATGGCGCGTATCCAGTTCGGTGATACGGTCGTAATCCCCAAACTGTCGAATGCTTTGCGCGGCGCACGGCAGCTCGTTTTCTTTCTGGAGTTCTGCCGGGTGAAGAATATAAGGCTGGTGTCCATCCATGACAGGATAGACTCGGGCAACGAGCTGTTTCCTGAAACGCAGACGAGCGACGTGCTTACCGCCATAGCCCTGCTTCCGCAGGAGGCCAATGCGATCCGCAAGTCCTCGCGCCACATAAGCCGGATAAAGAAACACATCGAAAGTATCAGCGACAAGGCGATGGGCCGTGCCGAGCGGAACAGACGTGTAGTCAACATGTACCTTGAGGGGTTCTCCATCGACGAGATTTTCCAGAAATCGGGGTTCCGCAGCCGCAGCAGCGTGTTCCGCATCCTGAACGACGCCAACGTGCAGCTTGACCGCGGACGCTGGAAAGGGCCTCTCGGCCCCAGGAAGAAAAAGAAAGGGGAAGGGGAATAGACAGGTGAAAAAGGTATTGTTCCTGCACGGGTTCACCTCAAGCGGAAGCTGCGATATGGCATTGGCGTTGCGTGAGGCGTTGGTCGGCGAGGCGAAAGTCCTCGCCCCGGATCTGCCCCTCTATCCGGAAGAGGCTGTGGCCTTGATAGAAAAGGAAATCAGGATTCATCGTCCGCAGGTGATTGTCGGTTCCAGTTGCGGAGGGTTCTATGCGCGTATGTTCGTCAGTGCGCGCAGAAAGGTCATCCTCATAAACCCGTACTTTGCCATGACGGAGTTCCTGCAACCGAGAACAGGGACGCTCCGCTACAAGTCTCCGCGTGCCGACCACAGGCAGGAGTTCAAGGTGACGCAAAGGCTGGTGGAGCATTTCAGGTCGATGGAGGCGGTACAGTTTGCGGATTACACGCCGCGCCACAAGCGGTATGTTTATGGATTGTTCGGCACACGGGACACGCTGGCGCATTTTCGCCCTGTCTATGACAGGTTCTATGTCCACGCCGGGGAGTTCGACGGCGGTCACACCATGACCGCCGAAAATGTAAAAGAGGTTCTGGCACCCTTGGTTAGAAAAGTGCTAAGGCTGCCAAAAGAAGATGCGAAGGGTACAAAAGGGGCTGCGGGTAAGGACATTTCAGCCTTGAAGCCGGCCGAAGAAAGCGCAGGCATATAAGTCCTGCACTTCCGCCGGTATCCGCTTCTTAATCCGTCGTGTCTAAAAAATAGCCAAGCTCGTCATCTTTCAGATTTTCTACTGCGTATCGGTCAGCCTGTTCCCAAAGGGACTGGTACAGTTCCGCAAACTTCGGCCGTTCCTCATAGTGCTGCCATATTTTGTGATTGAGTACAAGCACGAGTTCCGTGAGATACTTGTAATTCCCTTTCCACTCATCGAACGCACGTCTGAAGGTGTCACGGACTGCCGGAAGCCCGAATCGGTCTGCTATGGAGAAATCACTCCAGAAAGTTGTCTGTAACTCGTAACCGTTCTCTTTCATAAATTCCCTGAATGTCATACTGCGTATATATTTAAGTAATTGTTAAACTTTTCCCTTTCGTAGTGTCCGCTACTTCCGGGGCTGATTTGATTATATCGCCTCACAAGGTGGCATGGTTTCTCATGCAAGGTTTCACGGCCAAATACTATTTCCGCAAAGCGGCAAATGGAGATTTTGCCGTGAACCGTCCGGCCCGACCTTGCAGTAAGAAACTGTATGGCACGTACCTTCGCGATATAATTCAGATCTGCCTCAAGGAAGCAGACTGCGGATATGGCAATGCCTTAAAAAAAGAAGCTGAAAGCGGTAAAAGAGGAAACGACGCCGGATATAAATGGCGTTGAGTTTATTATAAAAGGGACTCTCACTCCAGGAAGTGCCATAAAAGAGGGAACAGCCTCACGCCGACATCCGTCCGGCGGTCAAAACAGTCCGTGAATGGCTGAATGTGGTACAGCGGAAACAGGCAGGACGGATTTCTCCACCCTGCCTGTCTCTTGGCTGCATCTTCATCATGCGGCTGCATCTTCCGGCTTCGCATCTTCGGGAGAAGGCTCTGCCGTGCCGTCTTCTTCTGTTGGCTTTTCCTTAGCCACGATAGCGGCTTTCCTTTCCTCAAGGCGTTGGTGCCGTTTCTCGTAGATTTGGTTATAGCCGTCCTCAATCTCGGCAAGTTCGTCCGGCATGTGCTTCCGTGCGAAGTCAAGCAAGAGTTCTGCCGTGGCGCTGTTCCTGCTTGCGTCCTTGAACTGCGCTATCAGATAATCCCTGCGTATGACAGCCTTTGTCTTAGCCGTGAGGTTGGCGATGATGTCCATTTTTTCCTTGTCAGAGAGGTACGGCATATGTTCCTCGGATAAGCCAACCTGTGCGAAGTTCTCTTTGCGCAGACTTGACAGCAGGAAGAAATATACCATTCTGTCCTCGTCAGCCCCGAACTTGGCTTCCGCAACATCGATGTTGAGGATTTGCTTCTTGGTGTCCTCGATAGTCTTTTCAACGGCGATTTCCTTGTTGCGCCTGTCCTGTTTCTCCAGTTTTTCCACAGGGGAAAGGGGCTGTTCCGTGCTGTCGGTGTCGCTGTTCTTCTTCGCATAGCACAGCGTTATGTCATTGCTCCCTATCCTCACATATAGCGATATTTCGCCGTTCTCGCTCTGACGGTGTATTTCAGCGCATTTTTCCTCGTAGTCGCTCTGCTCCTGCACGTAATCACCGCATGCGGCTTCATAGGCTTCCTCGTTGTCATAGTCCTCCTTTTCGGGTGCTTCGGGCTGTCGGGGATAAGCCGTGCCGTATGGTATGTCACCCACAACCTCATGCCCCATAGCCTTAAGACGCTCCACGGCGGTAAGGTTGTAATTGTATGTATTGTGTCCGAATGTTGCGGTCGGGTTCTCCGCCAATACCTGCAGGGCTTTATCCACGAGATACGATGCGTTCATTTCGGCAAGGCAGGTGCGGTTTGCGCATTTTCCGCAGCCCTCGCAGAAAAGCGACATGTTGTTCGTGTTGTGGGGGCATGACAGGCACAGGGTCTTGTCAAAGGAATAACGCTCAAGGTCTGCGGTGTACTGCCTTTCGATGTTCCCTGCGATTTCAGAGGCTTTCTGTCCTCGCCAACTGCTGTATGTCACATCTTCTTTCAGGTGCTGCTCGTACACCTCACGCTGTATGTCCTCACCGTAACGGCAGATTTCGCTTGCCACGCTGACCGTGATTTCGTCCGTTTCCAACAGGGTGGCGATTTCGGGGATAAGCGATGCGAATTTCAGCCGTGTGCGGATATAAGCCTCGCTCTTGCCGAACTGCACGGAGAGAGAGGATAAATCGTGCCGTCCGCTCTCCATGAGCCGTTGGTAGGCATTGGCTTCTTCCATGGGTGTCACATCTTTGCGCTGGAGGTTCTCGGTGATGGCGATTTCCTCGGCTTCCTCATCGGAGAGGTCGGAGATAATGGCAGGGATTTCCTGTATGCCGACAATCGTTGCAGCACGGTATCTGCGCTCGCCGAACACGAGTTCATAGCCGTTGCCGTCTGCTGCGGGTCGCACGGTGACAGGCTGTAGCATTCCCTGCTGACGGATGCTGTCTGCGAGTTCGTTCAAACTCGTCTCGTCAAAGTGCTTGCGTGGGTTGAAACCGTTGGGACGGATTGCGGAGATTGCAACCATTGTGATGTCCTTTACTGCTGTCTGATTTAATGTTGCTTCCATTTTTCTTACGATTTTATGGTTATTATTGAATGTTTAATTTTCCCTTTCTTCAGTTCCTTTTTCCCGGAACCGTTTTGGGGTTTTACAGATGCAACACACGGCCGTCCATACAGCTTCATACGGCGGCTTTTCTTGCCAAATACTCTCCGCAGGAGGAAGATTTTGCAAGAAATGCACTTCAAGCCGTCGGATCAAGCGGGACTGCCGAACTTCGCATCTGATAAAACCAAACCGGTGACGACGGGAAAGAGACCTGCAAGACCGGTATGCGGAATGGTATAAACGGAAAGACACCGTAAGGCTATGAAAAGGTGGATATGGGGTAAAACAGGTTATGCCGGGCGGTATGACCGGCAGGATATAAAAGGGCAGCCCTGCGCTGTCCGTGAAGAGGGATGTTCCCTCTCCACGGGCGGATTACCCTTGAGAAATACTGCGTTTACGCATTATCGCTCCAAACGGTCATACAGGTTAATGACAGGAATATTCATCGCCCTTGCCCTGTTGCAGGTGTAGAATGTGCCGCCACGACGCCGTCCGTTATAACAGGCCACAATACGGCTCGCATGGCTTAGCATGAAGTCATTGCGCACAAGCAGACAGCCTTTGTAATACCCCTCGCTCAGCAGTATGCGGAAATCCGCCTGCCGCAAAACGGCATGGTAGCGTTGTCGGTCATTCTGGTTCCACATTCCGCACTGGTCGCGGAATGGTATGACGGCTGTGAGCGTGATGTCGTTGAAATCCCTTTTTGCCTGCAGCACACATTCTGCCGCCATAAGGTCGAAGCCCAACGCCATGCCGCATATATAATTGGTGACACCCTCTCCGTGCCATTCCCTTATAAGTTCCGTCAATGCAGCCTTTACGTCTGCCGTTCCAACATGGGGAAGGGAGCGGTGTCCCGTAAAGGCTGCGGAATACCGCCTGCTGACGGCTGTAAGATTTGCGTTACTTTCCATAGCGGTAATGTGTGCGTCCAAGGAATATGCCGCCCAGCACGTTTGCCCCGAACGCTTCAAGCTGATTGGCAAACAACGCGTAACTCATGCCGGTGGTGATGATGTCGTCCATGACCACGACTTCCTTGCCGAAAAAATAATCATTGTCAAACTCTATCACCTGTGCCGTGCTGACAGTCTTGTCGTGGCGGTGTTCATGCACTGCGAGCCTGTCACACGATATTCTCACGTGCGGAAAGCCGTTGCGGATGCCTGTCAGTTCGTTGACCCTCTCACAGAACCGTCTGTAACGGCTCTCGTTCTGTTCCTGCGTGCTTGCAGGGACACAGACAAACACGATGTCCTTGGCTCTGTCTCCATACTCCTTGCTGATGTGGTCGGCTGTCATCCGTGCCACTTTTTCACATGCTCCGTACTCCGCATCCTTGAATGCCCATACAAGTTTTCGTGCTTCCACAGCGTCCTCGCCCACGTTCTTTATACGCACGGGGAAATATTTAAGGAAAAATGTTGTCTTTTTCTCCAGCTGTCTCTTGACTTTCTCATCAATCACCTTTGCCATAGTCTGATATGTTTTAATTGTATCATTTCCCTATTTTCGGAAGCATTCCGGCTTGCCTCAAGGGATTTTTCTGCCGGCAAAGGGGCATGGACACAATAAGGCAAATCAAGGTTGGGGAATACGCTCCATGAACATGGAGGAAGATTCCACATAAGGCTTGCCGTCCGGGATTTTCCGTTTGGCAGGGCCTGCCGCTACCTTTGCAGAAATAATCCGTAGAGGCAAGACGGTATGTATGAAATCATGGCAGGCAACTATAACAGGTCAGGTCCGGAGGATAAAACAGGTGGATGAACCGGCGGAATAAAACAGGAATGGGCCGCGACGCGCTATAAAGGGATTATGCCCCCTGCGTTGTAAAAAGGAAAACTCCCTTTGCTCCGGTTGGGAAGGCAAAGGGAGAAAGGTCAGGGTTGATAGTTTCGGATAAGCAGGGCGATGTTGTCACCCTCGGCAATGACTCCCTTTATCTCGAAATGCCGCTGCAGCTTCTCAAGGTCACAGAGCCAGAGCATGCCGCCGCCGATGTTGCACCGTACCGTGTCAAACTCGGTACGGTCAACCAGACTGTCGCACTCCATGATTTCATCGACAATATCCTTTATCTCAATCAGCGTGAGGTTTTTCCTGACACTTTCGGGATTATTTTCGGGATTGTCGGGCAGCAGCATATTGGCGATGATGATATTGTCATTGCTCCTGCGGAGCGATAAGACAGGCGTTTTCTCCACCACTTTGTCGCCGTCAAAGTCAAAGACGGATATGTGTGCGGCTTCTGCCTGTCCGCTCAAGATTCTCCGTGTCGCCTCGTTCTCCATGGCATGTATGCTTCCGCTGTCCGTCATTTCGCCGTCAACAAACAGCCCGAAGGTCGCAAAATTCTTTATCTTCATATATTCTTGATTTTAAGTGATAGACTGGAGTTGTCATTCATCAAAGCCCCATTCCGTTATCTCCAGTTCGTCATTGTCTTTCATTCCGGCTATCGGGTCGCAGATGAACGTGCCGAAAAAGTTTACCGCCACGCATCCCCTTTTCAGCGATGCAGGCTCCGAGCCGTCATCGTCACAGTGGCGTATCTGATACCACTGTTTGCCTCTTGGCAGTGTCTCGGCTGTTATTCTGAGGTCGATAAACTCGCCCTCCACTGAAATTCCGTTCTCAAGCACCAGTGTCATGGGTGTCTTGCTTTCCTTGTTGTAATCGAATGTCATAATCTTTTTGTTTATCGGTTATTACTTGTTCAGCCTTTTTATGGGCGGCTTGTCCCAATCCGTCTCGTCATACTCATAGGTCGTGTCCTCGTCCTCATACTCGTTTTGGTCATAAGAGACACGGATTTTTCGGGGAGCGTAGAAATGTCTGAAGGCACTGATGATTTTTTCCGTCAAAGTCTTTCCTACCGTGCCGACAAAGTGCAGCTCAAGCGTCCAATAGTCGAAGCTGAAATCCGCGAGTTCTCCGCCGTATCTGTCATCTGTCTTGTACAGCGTCACCGAAACGTAGCCGTTTGCACCGCTCTGCAGCTCCACAAGATGCCCGTAATAGGTAAAGCTGTCGTTATTTGACTGACCGGACTTGGTTATCCGGTCAATCAGTTTTTGGATATAGTTGTATCTTGGCTGTCTCATAGCGGTATCATTTCATCGACCGTCACCGTATATCCGTAACCGTCTTCCGTTCTCCACTCCTTGCACCGTGGCAAGTCAATCAAAGTGCTGCCGTACCGCACGTTGAAGTTTTCCTGACAGTCGGCAATCTCCTGTTCAAATGCTTTCATCGCATCGTCAAGTGAACGGTATAGGGCGTGTCCGTCGGAAACGCAATCCTGCATTTCAATCAGCGTCGCAAGCAGATAAAATTTCTGTTCCATATTCATGCGGTTTATACAAACGGTATATGCCGTCCGTGTTTGTTTAAGTATTCAAGCATCTCTTTGGCTTCAAGATGTGAAGCCATGTTGCGGTCATCGTGTCCTGTTTTCTCGTCCGCGATAACCTTGACACACTCCTTTATGAGCCGCCACAGCGATTGCTGTAATGTACGGTGCATAGTGGGGATGGCTGCTGCGAACAGCTTTGGGTTGAAACTGTAGGAGTTGAGAGCCGTTTCCACCTGTTTTGCAAGTTCCTGTTCCTTGTTTGGTCTGTTGTCCATAACTGATGATTTTAAGTTTTACTTTTCCCTTTCTTCCGGTGTGTTCCGGCATCCTGGGATTTATTTTACTGCAAACACGAAGCAGACGGCAGGCATAAAGACAAGGCTGACACGAAAATACACTCCGCAGGAGGAAGATTTTCGGCAGTCACCGACAGGCCCGGCCTTGGCGGATTGCATGGCGGACTTAACTTCGCGGTAAAATAATTCAGGGGAGGACGGTAAACCGAATGGAAAAATTTGACCATTATAAAAGAGCTATAACGGTGACGATATAGAAATGGTGGGTATAATAATCCAAAAAGGACTGGATAATAATTAAAAAAGTGTACCGTTATTGGTGACTGAGTAGTACGCATTGTTTTCAAGCGCAGCTGATTGAAAACTGGAAAACGAAAGGCACAGGCACGGGTGGGTCAGATACCGGTCTGCCTGGCAAACCAGGGAATGACTCTTGCCGTTTGTTGCCACATATGGCATGTGTCATGTTTGCCGATAAGATTGCCTGCAAAAAAGAAGCGTGATGCCGGTTAATCCGGATCTCGCTCCTGATGTTTTGCTGGGAATATTACAGACATACCGCTTTCATAGGGTCGGGAAGCCTGTGCAAAAGGGATTGTTAAATCGGAGAAAATGTGTATATCGTTGCCCAACCTTTATAAGACTTTTGGCAACAAGGTATAAAAGTGAGTACCGTGCAACGGGGATTAGTTCATTTTCATCTTCCGGTATTGAGCCGGAGACATATCTGTGTGCCGATGGAAAAAGCGGCTCAGGTAGGACTGGTCGGGGAACTTGAGCGCGTATGCTATCTGTGTTATGGAAAGGGTAGTGTCCATGAGTCTTTCCTTTATCTCGGCAATCAGCTGTGCGTCTATAAGTTGTTTGGGCGTGCGTCCGGAGGTATGCCGCCACACTACTTTATTGAGATAGCGCTGCGTGATGTTCAGCCTGTCAGCATAGTAGTCGGCACGGTGATGGCTGACTGCCTCCGCCTTGACCATACGGATGAAACGGTGTGCGATCAGCTGGGTGTTGGAGAACCCCGCGCCAATCTCGATACGTTCCTGTATCGTGCCGAAGTTCCACATCCAGAAGCCCTGTAGAAAAGTCTTCTCCTGCATTTCCCGGAATCTGATGTCAGCTTCCTCGGCAAAAAGCATACTTGCCATATCCATCCAAAGCAACAGCTCGCGCCATGTCCGCTGGCTGCGGCTGTCGGGCGTATGGATATATGTGGGATGAGCCTCATTGTAGTCGAAATAGATGTGGTCTATCGGCAAGGCTATCTGGGTCAGCAGTTCAGATGTATAGGTGAACACCCTCACACGAAAGTCACCGGAACGGTCATGACAATGGATGATGCCGCCGGAAATGAATGACAGTTCCATCTGCGGCACAAGCCGGTATGTGTCCGTTGCGGTCTCCAGGGTGGCGGTTCCGGACACCACGGCCATATATATTCCGCAGCGGATGCGCAACGGATTGTCGGTCAGTTCCGAAAAATCAGTCTCGGAATACCTGGCCTGTGATGTGCCGGACGGTTGCAATATCATTCGTTTTCAGCTCTTTGATGTCATTTCGGGTGCAAAATTAGCAATAAAAATTGAGATAAAATGCCTTTTGTTCCAAAAATGAAATATATTGGCTAAACTATGCAACGGCCTTTTCGCTGAAAACTAACTAATTTTGCACCCGAAAAACAACGATATGAAATATGACAAGGGTTGAAAAGGTAAATTCAAGGATTTTTCTGGAGGGCTTTCTCGGTATGCTGAGCACATTCGGCCCGTTTGTGATGGATATGTATCTTGCATCATTTCCGGAGATAGCCGCATTTTACAGAACAACACCGTCATTGGTGCAGATGTCGCTGGCATCATGCACTGTCGGACTTGCTGCAGGACAGTTTGTATTCGGCATCGTCAGCGACCGCTACGGGCGCAGGATTCCGTTGCAGCTCTCGCTGCTTCTCTTTCTTGCCGTCTCAATGGGGTGTCTGTTTTCACCGACAATAGCGCTTTTCGTCTGCATGCGTTTCTTACAGGGTCTGGCAGCGGCGGGGGCTGTGGTTATCTCCCGGTCGATAGCCGCCGACTGTTACAGCGGCGAGGCACTGGCACGTATGTTCGGGATAATCGGTATGATAAACGGAGTATCAACAGTACTGTCGCCCATGCTCGGTGGCTTTGTCATCGGTGCATACGGCTGGAAGTCCGTATTCATCACATTGTTCGTAATCGGTCTGATGATGCTTGCCGGCACGGTATGGCTGAAGGAATCGCTGCCTCAGCGGAACCGTATCAGTCTGAACTGGATGTCTTTGTTCAATGATGTCAGGAGAATTGCCAGGAACGGCGGTTACATCATACCGACGATGCAGTATGGATTCGTCATGGCCGTGATATTTGTCAATCTTGCTTCCGGCCCCTTCATAATGGACGGATACGGTTTTTCAGCCGAACAGATAAGCCTGACATTCGGGGGCAACGCCATAGCCCTCGGCATCGCGGCAGGCTTAGTCTCCCGTTTCAAGGATATGCGGACAGTAGTATGCTGCTCCAATACCGGAATGGTCATGGCTTCAATGCTTCTGGCTGCGACATTGCTTTTGCATCTGAGTTTTTGGGCATACGAGGCTGCCGTATTTCTCCTGTATCTTTTTGTTGGAGCTTTATGTACGGCGACCACTACACTTGCGATGGACTCGGAACGCCGGAATGCCGGAATAGCATCCGCTTTCTTCGGAGCGACCGGTTATGTGGCCGGCGGCATTGTCTCGCCAGTTGTGGGAATCGGAAACATATATGTCACTGCCACCGTGCTGTTTGTCGGCCTGACCTCTGGCAATGCCGTTCTCACGCAAATCCTGGACGGGACAATTCGGAAGTATTATAAAACAGCCGGACAATAAAAAAGGGGCAGCCGTTAGAATATAACAGGATAATTGAGTGAGGGCAAAGAACCACAATGTATAAAAGGGAATTTCTGAAATAAAAAATCTTCTTGCGTTAGTCTTTTGCATAATTTCCCCATGAAGGATTTTTTACAAACCCTCATGGAGAAATCAGCCTGTCACCGGTCATACCGCTTTATTGAAAGCCGTTCCGAAACGGCCTGTTTTCCAGCCGTAAACCTTAGCCACATACGGATAGAGCGAGCGTGTCTTTTTGCGGAAGCCGGCTTCGTCTATTTCACGGTTGTAAATCATTTCACCGATGCGTTCCGCCTCGTCCATGTCTTTTACCACACGGTAAAGTACATAGTGTGTGCCGTCATGGTGCGTGAGGCTGCCACGGATATTGAAGCCGTCACCGTACCATTCGTTCTCATCTTCCGACACGTTGAAGATGCCGTTGATGTTATGTCCGAGTATCTTGTAGCCCTGCCGTCTGCCGTCCCAAAGACCGAGGTCGGCAAATGCTATGACAACGCCGTCAATCTGTTTGTCAAGGTTCATGCGCTCGTCCGACAGGAAGTCATTGACAACATCAGCCCATTCCGCATCGCTGACTTCGTAATCGTCATCATCGAGTATGTCACGCTGCGAGTTCTCGTAATCTTCTCTCGCCTTGTCATCAAAAAGGTAGTCGCTTGACCATATTGTCTGTTTCATATCCGTATTGTGTTATATAGTTGCCTGATTGTATATTGACGGTTCGCTTGTCACATTATAGACATACTGTCCGCATCTTACGAGAAGAGCGTCATTGCCGTAATAGAGCTTCTTCATGCCCCTTATCGAGCCTGTCCGGTGGAAATTGGGGAAGCGGCTGATGCCACATCTCCTGCCTTGTTCTGTTGTCATTCTTTTTGTACGCATATCTGAAATCTGTTTTAATTTTTATTTCCCTATCCTGGATCCTTCTTTCCGAAGCCATCCGCAAGAGGTTTATCTGCGCATTACAGGGGCATCGTCAAGGGGCGAAAGGCAAGGTTTTCAAGATGATTTTTCGCCCATGCCGCAAAATCTCGCCGAAACAGCGCATGACCTTTCCCGTCGCTCCCGGATGCCGAACTTCGCGCCGTAAACCTCGGTCGGTAGGCCTTGAGAAAGAACTATAATAAGACTGGTATAACAGGGTTATTTATATACAACAGGCATTTTTGACCGAAGGGAAAATCTCCGGTGTATTCTCCTATGTATAAAAGGAATACCGGCAGTATGATGTATAAAAGGGAATCTCAGGTTTCCGGCTGATGGACATATAAAACAGGATGTCGGCGGTATCATACGAAAATGAAATCCCCCTGCCCGGTTATCACAACCAAACAGGGGGAAAGGTCAGATATTATATAAATCAGGCAGCGTAATCGGTCGCTCTCCTGCCGGGTATCGGCGTGGTGTCGGTCTCATTCACCGCATCTTCCTGTTCCGGCCTGTTGTCCTTAAGGCTCTCGTCAATCCGCTTCTTCAGTTCGTCACATTCCTTTTTCAGTGCGTCCAGTTCGTCCTGTCTGCCCCATGTGCGGCTGACGATGGACTGCAATGTGGGAAGCTCGCTTTCCAATTTGGCTATGCGCTCACGCTGCTGCTTTATGATAGAAGGCAATTTGTCAAGCGTGGCCTGCGGATAGAGTGCCGTGTCTGCAAAGCCCAATGGCAATGCACCGGAAATTCCGTAACGGTATTTCAGACCGCTTTTGCCCTCGACAAAGAAAGTGTTGCGGTCAAATGAACCGTCAAGGTTACATTCGCTCTTTACCAAAAGGTCAAGCCCCATGTAGGAGCCAATGGCGGAATATGCACAGCCCCGGTAAGTCTTTGCTATCCTGTGAAGCTCACGGCCTGTCTTTTCCGCCGTGTCCTCGCCGGTTGAGAGCAGGGAAACGATTTTGTCGCCGCTGTATGATGCCACATACTCAAGGTCATCTTCCATACGCTGAATAAAGGATGCCGCCTTTTCCGTGTCCTGTCCGTTCTGTGCGATCTTGCGCTCCGCACGTCCGCGCTCTTTCTTGAATATGGCAAACTCCTTTTCAAGCTGCATGATTTTATTGTCGAGCTTCGCCTTGTTCAGCAGGTCGGTATTTCCCGAAAGGATTGCCACGAACTCCGCAAAGTTCATGCCGTTGTCCTCGTCCATGCTGTCCTCGTCGATGCGGCGCACGGCTATCGTGCCGTTGTTTATCTGATTGATAAACATTTGCTTGTTCTTTAAGAGGTTGAACTTGTAGGCATCAAGTGTCTTTTCTGTACCATAGATTACCACATCCACGGTGTTGTTTCCCCACAGCTTCACGGTGTTGCCCTTGCGTACCGCCCGACCGTTGCGCTGTTCCATGTCGGCAGGTCGCCAAGGTATCTCAAGGTGATGCACCGCAACAGCCCTCTGCTGGGCGTTTACACCTGTACCCAACATGGATGTAGAGCCGAAAAGCACACGTACCCTGCCTGTGTTCATATCGTCAAACAGCCGTTTCCTCGCCCTCTCGGTGGTGGCGCACTGGATAAACTGTATCTCACCTGCAGGGATGCCGAGCATTATCAGTTTCTCCTTTATGTCGCAATAGATGTTCCACTCATTAGGCTTGTAGGTGGAAAGGTCGCTGAAAACGAACTGTGTGCCACGGTTTGCGTTTGAGCGCACATAGTAGTCATAGACCGTCCTTGCGCATATGGAAGCCTTGTTGTTTTCATCGTCAAGGAACTTGTCACCGAACAGCCTCATGTCGAGAGCCATTTTTCTTGCCACGTTGGTAGCGATAAGCATTTTAGCCTTGTCGAGATTGTCCGGTTCGGGTGTGTCAAGTCCCAGATCCGTCCAATTTCCGGAATTGGCGAATGACACAAGCCGTCCTATCATTTCTTCCTGTGCCATGGTCGGGGCATGGGAAAGGAAGCGCACGTTCTTCTCCGGCACATCGAGGTTAATCATGTCGGCGGTGCGGTAGTCCGTTATCTCACGCAGGAAAGCGGCGAGTTCCGGCACTTTGATGTAGGTGCGGAAACGCTCTTTGCGTTTGATGTTTCCTGTCACGTTCAGCTCGTAGTCGGCGCATTTCTTGGTAAATATAGCCGCCCATGCGTCAAAACAGCTTATCCTCTGCCGTTTCAGTTCATCAGGACGCAGATACTTGAACATCACATAAAGCTCCGTAAGGGCATTGACTACGACAGTACCCGACAGGAATGTTGCACCCAAATCGCGCCCTGTACGCTTCTGTATGTCACGGATAGCAAAAAGCAGGTTCGCAGCCCTTTGTGAGCCTTTCGTGTTGCCGATGCCCGCAACCCTCGTATGGCGTGTTTGGAACATAAGGTTCTTGAACATGTGGCACTCGTCCACGAAAATATGGTCTATTCCCATGGAGTGAAAATCCACCGTGTCATCCTTGCGGCTGTTGATGCTCATGCGTAGGTTGGCGAGTTTTGCCTGTAGGTTCTGCTGCCGTTTCTCCAATCCGCTCTGCATCCTGCCACTTCGGTAACGCATGGTGCTTTCCTCCAATACCTCAAGGCTACGCTCGACATCCTGCAGTTCTTCCGAAAATATCTCAAACATCGTTTCATCAGACTGCGGTATCTTGGCAAACTGGTCGTGTGTGAGAATGATGCAGTCCCAGTTGTTGTTTTGGATTTTTGAGAACACCTCTTTACGGTTGGCAGGGGTGAAATCCTCTTTGCCCGGATAGAGTATCTTCGCTGACGGATAAGCCTTTCTGAAAGTGTCTGCTATCTCATGCACATTGGCTTTCAACCCGATAATCACAGGCTTGCGCACAAGTCCGAGACGCTTCATTTCGTATGCGGCTACGCACATTATCATGGTCTTTCCTGTACCGACCTCATGCCAGCAGATGCCGCCGCCGTTCTGCTTAATCATCCAAATAGCATCCTTCTGTGAGGAATAGAGGTCATCGTAAGGGAACTGTTCAAACGAGAGACCGGGGAATGTCTGCGCCGAGCCGTCATAATGAGGACGGACATAACAGTTAAAACGCTCGTTGTAGGCTCTCACAAGGTCATCACGCACCTCTATGGGCTGATTGTCAAGCCACGCATTGAACTTGCTGCGGATTTCCTGTATCTTGGTAGCCGCTTCCTGTATGGCTTCCTCGTCCGGCACACGCACCTTGTCACCATTGCGGTACACCTCTTTGGTGATTTCGGGCACGGTGTCCTGCAAGGCGTGAACAAACAAGTCCTCACCGTTATAGTTGCGGACAGAATAGGTGTGATAGGCTACAGCTGAATATCCCTGCAAGGAAACAACATAGGTGTCGTTCACATCGAAATACATAACCGTGGTATCGGTCTCGAAAAGCTCTTTTGCAAAAGCGGCATACAGGCTTGAGTCAATCCAACGCTCACCCATATTTATATCCAGTTCCTCATAGGGGATTGCTTCGGGGGCCGCTTCCTCCAATGCTTTCAGCGAGGTTTCCGCATAGTCCTTTTCGTTTCCGTCAAGTTCCTGCTGCAATGACATGATTTCCTTGTGCTTTGTAATCACATTCCCGGCAATGAATTTACCTCTGTTCTCCCATTCTCCCGATATGGGGTTGTAGAATATCTCGCCCTTTAGGTCGTCTATGGCTTCCGTCTCGCTCCTGTCCGAGCTTCGGGCGATAAACGGCATATCCACCTTGCCGTAAAAATTGAGGCTTGTCGCCAGTGCCTCCATGGGGGAAAGCACGGTCATGGTGTCTATCTTCTTGAACGCCACCGGCTCACGCATGATGTCAGCCTTACCTATGGTATCGCCCGACTGCATTTCAATGGTGAACACCTCGACACCGAGGCTGTCAAGCATGATAAACTCCTTGTTGTCGTTGTCATGGAAATATCCCCACTTGGCTACGAACTTGTCATATAGCGCATTAAGACTTTCCCTCAATTCCGGGTGTTCCTGTTCTTCCTCACGCTCCTTGTTTGACAGCTCAAGATAGGTCTCACGGATAGGGAAATAGTCGTTTGCCCTTTCTTTCGCCGCTTCTATATCAGCCATAGGCACGAAATCCACCGCTACATCGGCATAACGGCTTGACTTGCGCATCTTGAGGTTGCCGAGCTGCCCCTCGAACATCACCATTGCGCCGTCTTTCATCCACCATGCTACTTTGTCGGTATATGCACGTTTGCCCATATCCTTGGGCTTGGCGGTTATTTCATCCCCGAAAAGGTCAAAGAGCGACATCTGCCCCTGCACGGTGTCCTGTCCGTCACCAGTGAAAAGGCTCTTGCGGAAGAAACGGCTGAAGTCCATTTTGAGCAATGCCGAGAAGTATTGCCGCATCATCGCTTCCTCGCCCTGCCACTGGTATTTCCTCACATACTTGCCAAACTGGTTCATGGAAATACGGCTGTCGGTGGCAAGTGCCGTCTTGGGCTGCATGAAAAGTTTGTTGGCATATTCCGTCACGATACCGTCCGTGCCGTTTTCCCTGCCTACCTGCATGAACAACTGCTCACGGTGTGACAGGGTCGTTTTCCGTGTGTGCTTTTGGAACACCAACAGGTCAGTGCCTACCTCTATGCCCCCGGTCTCCATGAAGATGTTGTCGGGAAGCCTCAATGCCGTTATGAGGTCGGCGTGGTTCACAAGATACTCGCGCACGAACTTGTTGCCGGGAGTGTCGGCGATGCCCCTTGAGGTCACAAAAGCGAGTATGCCGCCCTCGTTGAGCAAATCCATGGACTTTATGAAAAAGTAGTTGTGTATGGTCTTGGTGGACTGCTCGTAAATGCCGCCCTTTTTCCACATATCCGCATCGAACACACGGAAGTTCCCAAACGGAATGTTTGAGGCGATGACATCAAATCCCTTGTCCTGCAGGTCTTGTTCCCCGATAGTCTCATATCCTGCGCTTATCGTGGTGGCGTTGTCATGGAGAAGCGAGAGGATAAGCCCTGTGATGGTGTCTTTCTCAAAAGCGTATGCCCTTGTTCCCTGCATGGCGGTTTTCAGAAATCCGCCAATCCCTGCGCTCGGCTCAAGGAAAGTGCGCATCTGCATACCGTTGTCCTTGAAAGTGGCGTGTATCTGTGCCGCCACGGTGTCGATGATGAATTGCGGAGTGTAGAACGCCGTCAGCACGGATGACTTTATGCTGTCAATGAGGGCTTTGTACTCCGTAATGTCGGACTTTGCAAAAGCAAGCAGGATTTTCTGCAAGCGTTTCATAGGCTCTGCCATGCCGTCGGGCATGGGCTTGTCTGTGCCGATGTTCAGCACCTCTTTGATGCCTCCGAAACCCGAATAAAGGGCTAATGTCTTTTTCTCGCTGTCAGTGGCCTGTCTGCCCTGACCGTGTACTGCCAAAGCTGTCTCTATGGCGTTTACGTTGTCGGCTAATGCCTTTTTCTTGTTGTATCTCATATCTGACCTTAATGTTGAAGATTTATTTCTTCCCTCTCTTCCTGCTCCTTTCGGAGCCGTCCGCGAGGTGGTTATCTGCGCAACACAGGGGCATCTAAGAGGCTTTAGGGACAAGGTTTTCAAGATGATTTTACCGCCTGTCCGTAAAATCTCGCAGAAACTCCGTACAACCTTGGCTTATAAGCCCGGATGCCGAACTTCGCGCCGATAACCACCGGGAGTGACGGTTCCGGACAGAAAAAGATTTTTCTATAAGTGGCGGAGAATTTCTATAAAAGGTCTGATTATAAGAGGCAGCGGCGGAAGTCGCGGGACAGGCCGCAGCACAGGCACGGCAGCCCGGAGTGCAGGGGAAGTCGGGGCGAAGAGCGAACCGTGGGTGTCACCGACAGGCTGTGTGTGGAAGCACGACACTCTCTGCCGACCCACGCTCGCCCTGCGCCGGAGGCCGCCCGGACTTTAACGGAACACAGGGTGTCGGCGTGCCTGGCAGCGCCGGTGTCCTGCGGTGCGCTGGTGTCGATGAAAACCTATAAAAGGGAAGTTCAAGGGAACAATGCCTGCCGCAGATGTTTTTCCGCATGGAAAGGGACTGCCGTATGTCAGCAGTCCCCTTGTCACGCTCAATCTTCCCAATCCACACCGGCATCATTCATTATGCCCCGCAGTATTACTCGGCATCGCTCCGTGTCCGCTTCCTGTATCATGGTGCGGATGCTGCTCTGGTAGGTGGTGGAGTATGCGAGTTCAATCAGTTCCTCGTCATTGACAGTCAGTTTTTCTTTTTCCATAGTCTTGCCGTTATCTGTCAGTCGATTTTTTCCAGTTCGGTTTCAGCGACCAGCCGTCCGCCACGCCATAATGTAATTGTGCCGGGGACGAAGCCCATGTCATCGTATGCCACGTGTCTGAGATAATTACGGTATTCCTTTCCCGAAAAGTTCCTGCCGCTGAGATTGCGGAATACCATCGGAATCGAAATGCCGTCACTGCTTGACAGGACGGTTTTGCCGTCCTGTCTGATTTCGTCCATGACTGCAACGCTGTTTTCAAGGCTACTTCTGTCTGAAATGTCTTTAAGCACTGTCATGTCCATGGCTCTAATCCTTTTTCCGATGAATGATGATGCAGTCCTCCACCTCTGTCGGTTTGCCGAATAACGGGGTGCTGCTGAAATACGGCTCGGTTCCGCCTTCCACGCTGTCACCGATGGGCACAACAAGCTCGATGCCCTGTTCGTGGCAGATTTCGTCAATCTGCTTGATTTCGTCCTCTGTCAGGTTGCTTGCATCACCGTTCACCAGATAAGTCAATGCGTAAGTAGGAATTTTCTCAATGTCTTTTTCCATTTTCTTTTAAGTTTGAATGTTAGACTTGTGGAGTGGCTTTTTCCCTGCCTTAACCGGGCTTGCGGGTCGGCCGCTCCTGTTTTCTTGCGGCATCGGAGGATGGTGGCCATAAGGGGAATTAGGCAAGGCCTTCGAACGGAGTGTGCCTTGATGTTTGCCCTGCCACCTCCAATTTCGCCGCAGGAAACGGACGGGCGACTGCCGGATAAATGAAATGTGGTATAAACGGTTGTCATGTGCGCACAAAGGGATGTAGATGACAGATAAACGGAATCGCAGGACTATAAAAGGATGAACGCAGCCCGTGAGCAAAAGAAAAGACGGCCGTAGCCGTCTTTTGATGAGAGAGGGATGGGAGCATCACGCCGCTTTCTTTTTGGAAGCCTTGCCTTTCGCCGGCTTTTTCCCGTCGGTTTTCTTCTCGGTGGACAGTTCGCTGACGGATGTGGCGACGAAGACGATGCGGTTGTGCTTGGTTCCGTCCTCCGATGTCCATTCTTCCGGGCGGATGAATCCTGAAATCTGGACGAGCTTGCCTTTCTTGAGAAGCTCGAAGGTCGATGCTTCTTCGGACTTGCGCCAGCACTCGCAGTTTACAAGGGCCGACCTGCGGATGGTCTCGTCACCGTTGGTCTCGGTGCGGCTGACTGAGAGGGGGAAACGGGCAACCGAGCTTTTCTCGAAGTTGCGGATGTTTGCGTTGACGGCTACATAGCCACTGAGGTTGAACGAGTTGGTGTTGTTTGTTGAAGTTGCCATAACTTTAAGTATTAAAGAGTTAAACATTTAATTTTTACGATGCAAAAAGATGACATGGGCATAGGGTAGCACCAGCGGAAGGTTCGGCAAATACTCTTTTTGTCAAGCCTGCGAAAAGAAAAAGGAAGATTTGTTGAAAGCCGTTGGTCAAAGGTGGCAACCGTCCCGTAGGAGCATCAGTCTCCGCCATGATCATAACTTCGCATCAGGAAAAATAATTGTGTATGACTCGCCGTAATACTGTTGTGGCAGCTTGACGACACCATACTGTCCCAGATGGCTGTACGTTGAAGCAATTCCGTATAAGTTCGTAAGCCGGGTATTGCACGCCTCCCTCTGTCATGACGTGATACTGACGGTGAAACGGATACCCGGACGGGACTATGTATGCGTGTGCGGCTGTCCGTGGATGTATAGGCCGCTGCTCAGGAAAGGCAGTCCTATGGTTGGGCCATACGGGAGAATGGATTATTGAAAGGATGACGGGGAATGCACCGCAGTCTTTAGCGCATCCGGCGAACGCTGACAGAATATATCCGGCGGGAAAAGGGGAAAGGCATGAACAAAAAAGGCGATGCACGGTCAGATCCGCCTTCAAGGACGGCACGGCTTGGCTGCATTGGCGAAGCTGGCTGCCATAAAAATGAAATTGGCGGGTATAAAAGGATTTGGAATCATCGGCGTAGCCTATGGAATGATAAAAGGAGGCCTTCAAAAAAGAAATAAAACAGGAATACCGGGACAGTGCAGTCCGAGCGTATTGCCCGGACTGCCGTCACCGTGCCTTGGTGCAGTCAGTCGAAAACAATCACCTCGTCCCGATGTGCTGCTATCTCTTCGCCGTTAGGAAGCCTTACAACGACCTCTGTGCCGTAGTCTCCGACAATCTGTCCGTCACAGATGCCTTGGCTGTCTTCGAGCAGGGTGCAGTATGCGCCGATAATGTCTGATGTTTCTTTTGTCTCATACATGGTTTTGTCTGTGTTAAGAAGTTTTTGGTTTTTATCCCTTTCTTTCCGCTTGGGCGTCGGGGACTTGAATATTACAGTGCCTGTAAAGGTGGCGCACGGCAGACAAGGCAAGGTTTTGGAGGGAAAGATTGAGCGGAGCCTCCATCTTGCAGTGACAAACACGGCGTGCCTGACCTTGACGCTCTGACGGCGGCTTCTACCTTTGCACCGTAATATTCTGCCATCCCGACCGGCAAGCAGGAATGATAACTCCGTATAGAAATGGTTGTGCCGTCATATTCCTGGCAGAAATATAAAAAAGGATTGGAATGTGAATTTACAAGAGGGAAATCGGATTCGCCTCAAAGCGAACTCCGTGATGTAAAAAGGACATGGCTGTGGATATTCGCGCCACACCCTATGAAGGTGCAGGCAGGGCAAAGCCCCGCCTGTCCGTCATGGTCAGACTAAATACCATGAGGCATCCTTGCAGCCTTTGTTCACAACTGTATGGTACAGGATTTCATCTACGCTGCCTAATCTCCGCCAGCCGTTGTAAATCCTTTCCCCGTCAAGGTCGATAACCGCCAGACGGCAGTTGTCCACTCCATCTCGGCTCCGTTCAGAGTCAAAAGTGATGCTGATGCCGTTGCCGTAGGTCAGGTACAGCGAGGTGTAGTTTACCGTTATAGACGGTTTTTCCACAGGGTTGTTGCCGTTGAAATATCCTGCGGCAAGCAAAAGCTGTTCGGCGAATTTCACGGCTTCGGCGGAGTATTTCTTCATGGCGGATTTGACAGGGATTTCATCATGGCTGTTTCCGATGAAGTTATAAGGCAACGCCCTGTTGCTATACGAAAGCAGGAACGGCTCATGATGCTTCTCCCTGACAGGGAGATTTGTCGCCAGATATTCTTCTTTGGTAATGATGTAGCTCTCGGTCATATCCTCATTCATATAGATGCAGTAGGCTCGCTTCGCCCGTTTCCGTTTTTCCTCATATATCCTTTGTTCCATAGCGTCCATGCAGTTGTATCGGTGTCTGGGTACACGCTTGATGGCATTGACAAAGGTGGGGGTCTTGCAGTACCCGAACTTTTCTGCAAATTCGGGTACTGTGCCTATAAAATCATATCCTTTCCAGTTGTATCTGTTCATATTCCTGTCGCTTAAAAATGATAGTCAATAACGCCTCCGACATATAGCAGGGTGCCTGCCTCAAGGTCATTCAGGCTTTTCATAAACTCTCCCGATTTTTCCGAATAGGAAGAACATCCGCTGTTGTCATCATAGAAACGGCTTCCGGCGTCAAGCGGATTGTCTATCGCTTCTTTCAGATGATACAATGTGCTCCATTCACGGATATTGCCTGCGGTTACGAGTGAACATTTCTCGTTTATCAGTTTGACCCATTCCTCCAGCCATGCTTCCACTCCGCCGTTGTAACGGATTGTGTTCTCGTCAATGAGCGTGAACATCCCTTCCGGCAGGATTTCGTTCACGAGACATTCTATACGCTCCCTGCGGTCATCATCGTCAATATCCGAACAATAGTCAAGGTCTGAACAGTCCCCTTGTTGCAAGGTGTCCTCATTAAGGAGAGTGTCTTTTTCTTCAACCTTTTCGGTCGTTATCTGAAAAATAGTTGAGTGCATAATTCTGATTTTTAATGTTATTATTCCAGTTCTGTTGTCAGGCTGATACAGTCTATAAGGACAAAATCCCCGCCCTCAAATTCAGCAAGCGATTTAAGGTCTTCAATGCCGTTGCAATAGAAGAATACCTTTTCATCGGTGGCTTCGTCAGCATCAACAGATAGCTTTATTGTTACAGGCTGTGGCTCGGTGAAACTTTCATCTTTCCACACGATTTCACATTGCGCATAAAGCGGTTCTTTCTCATGTTCAGCACAATAATCAGCATGGAGTTTGTCAATGTCCGTTTTCACTTCATCGACATCGGAGAGGACAACTCCATAGCCGCAGTCATCACACCAGCCGTAGATAAAGGCTTCATCCGTATAGTTACGGAAAGATTTGTCATTGGGGTTAATCATGGCTTCGCAAGCCACGTGCATACCGCCGCATTTTGTACATATTACTTTCATATTTCAATTTTTTATTTTCCCTGCCCTTGAAGCCTTTTCGACTTCGCCTGAAGGGATTGTTTTACGTGCGGTTCTAACGGGGGAGGCAAGAACAGAGGGCAAGGAACCGGGAATGAAATTTTATGAAATGCCGTAATCTGTGATTTCGGAAAGTTTCCGTCAAATTTCATCTGAGGTAGCCACGGCGGTACTTGAACGGCGTTCGTCCACCGTAACTTTGCACGCGAAAACAACCCGTGGCGCAGTCGTGGCAAGCATCGCATATCTCTACAAAAGGATATTGCTTGAGTAAAACAGGTGCTGTCTAAAATGAAACTATAAAAGGGCTGCCACCTACAAGGACAAAGCCACCCGCTGTGGATAGCGGATGGTCTATGCTTCGACTGTTATTTTTGAGTTCTTTTGCTCATCAGAGTGAGTTGGCTGGGGCGGTCTGCAAGCCAATACGCATCGCTGTCAAGGTAAACGCATCTGCCACCGTTCCAAGGTTCCTCGAAAGCCAGTATCTCATACGGACCGAACACCACGCCGTAATCGTTTGTGAATGCCACCATGTCGCCAACTTCCAAATCGTTGTCTGTGGCAATAACCTCTGAAAGCCTGTTATAAAACACCGCGCCTTCAGCCTCATGTTTTTCTCTCCACTTCTGAAACTCCTCTTTATGGCTTCTCGTTGGAGGTATTGGTGTTAATTCCGAAGCCAAGACCTCCGCTTCCGAGTAGTCGCTTGCAATTAAGATGATGCTGTCCTCATATAAATCTTCAGGTGCGGAAATCACTCTGTAGCCGCCATTGGATTTGCCGTTGTCGGGGTCATTCCAATAAAGGAGGTTGCCGTTCTTGATAAAATCGAATCTGCTCATTGTCTGATGTTTTTTAATTGTTGTTATTTCCCTTTGTTCGGTCTGTTTGCGACCGTAGGGATTTATTTTCCTGCTCTAAAGAATGAGGCAGGGGCAATCCTGCAAGGCTGATACGGAAAATACGCTCGACAGCGGAGAGGAAGATTTTACGGATCACCCGCGATGACAGTCGGCATTGGCATGATTGGAACGGTCCGATTTACCTTTGCAGAAAAATAGAATCCTCCACAGGTCGCACAGATAGGGCTGTTGGAATCGTTATAAAAGGATGAACCGGTTATAAATGGAATGACCTGTAAATGGTCTTGAAGAAATCCGTTTCTGTTATAACAGGATGTTACCGGAGGCAGACGGCGGCAAAAAATCCGTATCAGCAACAAGCCGACACGGATTTCAGTATTAAGGAATAGGAATTTTCAGACATGTATCTTTGAAAAAAAATCAATCAGGAATTTTGTACTCGTGGATATGGCAGTAGGCATCTGCGTATTCTTTTTGCCATTGTTTCACAATCGTATCGACATCCTGCATTGACTGGACTTGCATATCGCAAATATCCTCCAGCCATTCATACATGCTTTGCAAATTTGGAAAATACTCGGTGTAGTATTCTTCTTCGGGGGTACACAATTCTACGACAAATCGGTCTTGAAAGTATCTGCCTTCTTCGTCATTGGTACGGTACAATGCCATTCCAGGCTCTTCCGACCGATAATAATAGCTTAATGTAGGATACTTTTTACATACCGTATCGAACATCTCATTACAGGGAGACCAGGCAGTTTCTGTGTTGAAAGTAAGCACCCTGCCGTCAAATTCCAAGTTGTACCAGTTTTCACGGCAAAATACATTTTTCCAGTTCTCCCCAAGAGCATCTACAAGACATCCCAGCCATGCGGTTCCAAAACCATTCGGAACGGATGGCTCTTTCTGCTTCTGCAATTCATTCATCAAATCATAGAGGCTTTTTACTTCCTTCGCGTCGCCCTCTATTGCATACGCTGTTGAACACCAGTTAGGCATAATAGTAAACTTAAATTGTTAAACTTGATTTATTCCCTCTTATTCAAAGTCTTTCGACTTCGCCTGAAAGGGCTGTTTTATGTGCCGTTTCAAACGGAGAATGAAAGGACGGCCAACAAGAAATCAAGGATGAAATTTTATGAAATGCCGTAATCTGTGATTGCGGAAAGTTTTCGTCAAATTTCGCCGAAGATAGTGAGACGCTTCTTGTGCAGCGTCCTTGTTCCGTAACTTTGCACATGAAAACAAACTTTCGCGGAAATCGCAAATGAAGGATTGAATCCGATACAAATGGGGCAAAGAATACCGTAGGTATCTGGATAACCAAGATGCAGCAAATGGCAAATAATAAAAGGAGGCCTTCTAAAAAAAAGGAAAAAGGTCTGTAACGAAACAAGTCAGAAGTCGTGTTATATATACACGGACTGACTGACTAATATTTTGACCGGAACAGAAACGGCTCTGTGAATATGAAGAGCCGGGATGCAGTCGGAAAAGAAAATAGGTCAGAAGTCATGTACTATATATACATGAACTGACTGACATATATATTGACCTGTTCATGTATATGTGAACAGTGGCAGGTGCAACAAAGAGGGGAATTGGAATAATTTAAGTTGGAGAACATGAAGATTTGCCTTGTTTTTTTCTTTGAAGGCAAAAAATTATCTCCAATGAAACGATAAATAACACGAGTTCGCGATAGACGCTCAATTATAAATCGGACTAATTATTTTTGGCGAATATGTTACCTCTATGTTAGTCGCAAATTTATGTTATTTTGGATTACACTGATACACAATTAGTTACAAGCGAATTTATAGAGGTCTGCGAAGTATGTCGTTTGAGGTCAAAGACATTGAATTTGAAACCCGCAAGCGATTCTTTGGACTGATTAAGAAACGAACCCCAAAAGAGGTGAAACGCACATACACGATTGAGGAAGTAACGCTTTCAACCCTTGACCGACTTTCAGCCGAATGGATAGAAATTGCCATTGATGATAATGCGATGAAATCCAACGATGGCATGAAAATCGCCCGTGGGCTTGCCAAAGAACACGCGGTGCGTTGCGCAAGAATCATTGCCATTGCCGTTTTGGGTGAAAAACGCTTGATTCCTTGCCCTTGCAAGGGTGGAACACGTTGGGTTGAGGATGTGAAAGCCCTTGACGAATTGACGGCATTATTCGCAAGAAGAATCAAGCCATCAAGACTATACCAACTTTGTGTCCTTGTCAATGCGATGTGCAACCTTGGGGATTTTTTGAACTCTATTCGATTGATGTTGCCGGAAAGAACCACAATGCCGAATCGGATAGAGGAAAACAACGAGGTCTAAACAGTCCACACGGGCGGCGTGGCGCGATATGCGAACATTTCGGATGGACTTATGACTACCTTTTACATGGCATTGCATGGTCAATTGTTCAACGCATGATGATAGATGCACCAAGTTACGACTTTGAGGATAAGCCGGATGTGCAGGAAATCAAATTGACGGAGGACAACAACGAACAGATTATGAACTTTGTAAACTCAATGATGTAATGGCAGAAATTGACGGCGGGGCATTATCTTTCAAATCCGTAATGGATAATGACCAACTAAATGCGGCAATCGAAGAAACCTTGCGGCGCGTACAAGGTTTTTCCGATGCCGTTGTTGGGTCAGGTGATGTGATGGATTCAACCACAAAAGAAATGGTTGAATGTATCGAGATACAAAAGAAAGTCATTCAGGATTTGGAAACAACCGTGTCCGAACTGAATGCCCGTATTGATTCAATCGAACCGGGGGACGCGCAAAATGTGCTGATTGAACAAGCGAATGCCGCAAGGCAAGAACTTGAAGAAGAAAGAAAGGGTTTGGCGGCTTTGGAAAGTCAGTTGAACACCATGCAACAAGCCAATACAGGCGCGGCAATGTCCTTTGAACAAATACGTTCAACGCTTGGTGAAATTGGTGCAGCTTGTGAGGTACACGAAAAGGCACTTGCAAGCCTTGAAGCGGAATATGACAGATTGGGCGCGGAAATGGGCAAAGCCTATATGTCCGGGCGTGATGATGAATATATTGCCTTGAAGCAGCAACAAACCGCGATTAAAGGTGAAATCCGTGTTCGCAAGTCATTGTTGAATGAGTTGCGCGACCAATCGAATGCCCTTGAAGAAGTGGCAACCAAGATTGAAACGGAACGTGCCAATGTTGAAAAGGCGGCAAATGCCCATACTTCTTTGCGCTCAAACATCCGTGAGGTCAAAGAAGAAATGGCAAATTTGCGTGCCAATGGTATTGATGAAAATTCGGCAGCGTACAAAAACCTTGTCAATGAGTTGGGACGACTGCAAGACATTCGAGGTGATATTCAGGCGCAAGGGTCAATCATGGCGAATGATGAAAACCAATTTGCGGGTATGTTGTCCGGCTTGCAAGGTGTTGTCGGTGGATTCACGGCGGCACAAGGTGCGGTTGCCCTATTCGGTGCGGAGAATGAAGAATTACAGCGTATAATGTTGAAAGTGCAATCCCTTATGTCTATAACGATGGGATTGCAACAAGTGGCGCAAACCTTGAACAAGGATTCCGCTTTTTCGCTTGTTACGTTGAACAAGGCAAAAGAATGGTGGAACAACCTTTTGGATGTCGGGCGTGGAAAGCAGATTGCAGACACGGCGGCAATGGAAGCCAACACGGTTGCCCAAGCGACCAACACAGCATCAAAGACAGCCGGAGCAACGGCAGAAACCGCAAAGGCGGCGGCACAAACGGCAGGAACGGCAGCAGCCGAAGCGAACACGGTTGCCCAAGGCGTGAACACGGCGGCAACTGGAGCGCAGACCGTGGCGGCAACCGCCGGAACAGCCGCAAATATCGGTCTTGCGGGAGCATTTCGAATGGTGGGCGCGGCGATTAAGTCCATCCCCGTATTCGGTTGGATTCTTGCGGGCATATCCGCATTGATAGCCCTTGTTTCCCACTTTGTCGGCAAGGCTAACGAAGCAAAGAAAGCACAAGAAGAATGGTATAAATCCGTTGCGGAAAACGTGTATAAGCCCGTTGCGGCGATTGAAGAATTGTCCGTGAAGTGGAATCAGCTTGGGGACAACTTGGAAGCCAAGAAAAGATTTATCGAAGCCAACAAAAAGGCTTTCGATGATTTGGGCGTGTCCATCAATGATGTACGGGATGCCGAAAACCTTTTGAGCGACCCGGCGCAAGTTCAAAAGTTCGTAAACGCCCAAATCAAAAAGGCAGAAGCCATGATTTACGTTCAACAGGCACAAGGAAAGGTGAAAACCTTGATGGAGCAAGAACAAAAATACAAGAATATGTCCGATACAAGAAGTATGTGGGTGCAGACTTCAAATTTCGGCACGGGGTATTATGTGCAAGTTCGCAACAAGGAAAAAGATGAATTGAAAGTTGCCAATGAAGCATTGCGCAAGGAGATTGAACAAGGATTCAAAAATGCGGCAGCGGCGGAAACCGCCGGGGCAACAATTCTTAAAAATGCCGGAATTGATGGGGCGAACACGTACAAAGACGGAACTTTGGGAGCAATCCAAGAAGCCATCCGCACAAAGCAAGAAGCCTTGAACACCCTTACCAACAACGATGACTATAAAAAAGCCATGAAAGAAATTGAAGATTTGCAGAAGCAAGCCGACAAAATCACCGGGGCAAAGAGAACAACCGGGGGTGGCGGTCGAAGTGGTGGCGGCAAATCGAGTACCCAAGACCCTTTCTTGGAGAAATTGGCAAAGTACAAGTCAGAATATACCCGGTTTATGAAATGGATAAATTCGGGTGATGAAGTATTGGTGAAAGCCGCCAATCAAGAGTTTGGAAAATTGCTTCAAGAGGGCGCAACATACATTGAGTATCTGAAAAACCAACGGGACATTATCTTGCAAGTTGATGTCACCAACCGCACAAAGGCGCAAAACAAGCAGTTGCGCCAACTCAATGATGCCATTGCCGAGGAAACAAAAAACACAGTCTTGGAAGCGTTCAACAATGAACTTTCCGAGCAATTGACCAATGCGAAATCCATCCTTGAAATGCTGAATATCATTGAAAGGAAGCGCAAGGAATTGTCCGGGGATGGAACGGAATTAGACAATGCCAAGAAAGAAACATTGGACAATGCCGAAAAGGATGCACAAACCAAGCTGAAAGAAGAAACAGAATCCTTGCTTGAAGAATATGCTTCATACATGGAGAAAAGGCGGCGCATTGATGAACAATACAATACCGACCTTGCATTGCTTCAACAAAAGCGGTCACAAGCCCAATCGGATTCGGAACGTGCGGAAATTGATGCGGCGATTAAGAACCGAACAAGGAAGTATGAAACCGACACAAAGGGGTCGGGAAATGCCGATTATGATGCGATGTTGGCGGATTATGGCACGTTTGAGCAGCGCAAGCAAGCAATCATTGATTCCTATGCCGAAAAGCGCAGAATCGCGGAAGAAATGGGCAATCAAGATATGATTGATGCACTTGACAAGGCGCAACAACAAGCCTTGTCGAAATTTGCCCTTGAACAAATGAAGATGTCCCCGGATTGGGAATTGATGTTTGGCGACCTTGACGAAATCACCACCAAGAAACTTGAAGAATTGATTGCCAAAATCAACGGGCTTGATGGTGCGTATCTTGGCATTGAGTTTGACCCGAAAGACCTTGAAACCCTGAAAAAGAAAATCGAGGAAATGAAAGGTGAAATCCAAGAACGCAATCCGTTCAAGGCTTTAATTTCCTCAATCAAGGAGTATTCCAAGGCGGCAGACAGCGAGAGCAAGAAAAAGGCATTGTCCAATATGTTTGAAAGCGCGACCGGGGCGATTGACCTTGTGAAAGGTTCACTTGATGCGGTTGTGTCCGGCATGGACAAGATGGGCATTGCGATGGATGATAACACCCAAGCCATTTTGGGTGATATTGGCGGAATCCTTGACGGTGCAAGTCAGATTTCCCAAGGTATCGCAACGGGCAATCCTTTGTCTGTAATTCAAGGGTCAATCGGCTTACTTTCATCCGCGTTTGACTTGTTCAATTCCCGCGACCGAAAAGCGGAAAAGCAAATCAAGAAGCACCAACAGGCAATCAAAGACCTTGAAAACGCATACAAGCAACTTGAATGGCAGATTAACAAGGCTTTGGGTGCTGATGTGTACGAGGGGCAAATGCAAGCCATTCACAACATGGAAGCACAACGGCAGCACTTGCAACAGATGTGGGAAGCCGAGGAAAGCAAGAAAAAGACCGACCATGACAGGGTGCGCGACTTCAAGGAACAATATGCGGATTTGGGACGGCAAATTGAAGATATGTATGATTCCATTTCCAAGGACATATTGCAGACAGACGCGAAAGATTTTGCCGGGTCATTGGGTGATTCCCTTGTGGAAGCATTCAAAAAGGGTGAAGATGCTTCAAAGGCTTTTGAAACAACCGTGAACGAAGTGTTGCAAAATGCAGTCGTGAACCAATTGAAAAAACGATTCCTTGAACAGCAATTGCAAGGTGCGCTTGACCAATTGGAATCCAACATGGGATATTGGAATGGTGATGATTTCGTGTTTGACGGTCTGACGGATGCCGAGATTGAAGCATTCAAAAGAAAGGTACAAGCAGCCGCCAACAACTACAATCAAGCCTTGGGCATTTATTCTGACTTGTTCAAAGACATAACGGGCGATGAGGATGCCGACACTTCTTTAACGGGAGCGGTCAAAGGCGTAACGGAAGAAACCGCAAGCATTGTCGCCGGACAAATGAATGCAATCCGTATCAACCAACTTGAAGCAACGGCGGTGTTGCGGCAGTCCTTGCAGCAATTGAACATGATTGCGGCAAATACCCAATACAACCGATATTTGGTGAAAATTGACCGTATCATTTCATTGTTGGAGAAATCCGGCGATTCGTTACGTTCACAAGGTTTGTCTTAAAGTGTATCACTATAAAACGAAGATAAAATGAATCTATCAAAAGAACTTGCAGCCCGCGCCCGCAAGAATGGCATTTGCCAAGAATGGCACGACAAATTGTTGTCCCTGAATGATAAGGATGCAATGTGCGAAATGTATTTGCGCGGCATTGATTTTTGCATTTCAAACAATTACCCCGGCAATGACTTCATAAGAAGCCATTTCAAGGGTGTTATGGAGAAACACGGGGTTTTCCTTGATGATGCCGTGAAAGTCGAAAATAAGCCCAAATGCGTGTGTTTGGGGGCTTGTTCCGGGCGGTTTGATGCAGACGGATTCAATGCGTGTGAAGTCTTTGTGAAAGATAATTCCGAAATATCAATTGTGGCAAAGGAAAATTCCTTTGTCATGGTTGATGTATTCGACAATGCAACGGTAATGATTCATGCGCACGACCGGGCAAAGGTGTGTGTGAACAGGTTTGGCGGCACGGTGCAACATTGCGCCGATGGTGATTCAACAATAAAGATTCGAGAAAAGAACAAAAAAACTTATTGATTATGGATGCAAACAACATACTTTTCCAAATGCCCTTTGATGAAAGCGATGGGGCAACAATTGCGTATGATTACAGCCAAAACCGTGCGGATGGCATTGTGAACGGTGCGCATTTCGTGCAGGGCAAGAACGGCAATGCCATTTCTTTTTCCGGCAATGACACGTGTGAGGTTTCCAAGCGTGTGTTGCCCAATATGAATGTTGAATTTTCAATGCTTGCTTGGGTACAAGGGCGGCAAGCCGAATGCGGTTCACCATCCAAAATGATTTGGAACTTGAACTTTGCCGGGTTGAACAATTATGTTGAAGTTGTCATTGAGGCAAAGCCGGGTTCTTGGTTTTCGCTTGCGATAACAAGGCGTGGCAGCGCATACAATTTCTATGTCAATTCATCATTGATTAAGACAATCAACAATTCCGGCACACTGCAAGGCGTGTCCCTCAATCAAGACTATTACGGCGGCGATTATGGCTTTGGCTTGCTTGATGATGTCAAGATTTACAACGTGGCATTGACACAAGCCGACCTTATCAATGAAATATCCAATTCCAAACAACAAGCATACTTGTTGGATGGTGTGGACTTCAAAACCTTTGGCGTGTATGTGTCCGGGTCTGATGGTATCTTGAACCGTCCGAAGCTGAAAGCCCCGGCAAGCCTTTCTTGGGACAATTACCACGGCGAAAGCGTGGATTTGATGCACAAGTTCTATGAATCCCGCGAAATCACGTTGTCTTGTTTTGTCAAGGCAGAATCCAAGATGGATTTCATCAAACGTGTTTCGGAGTTTGAAGCGCAATTCGACAAGAAAGGAACAAACCGCCTTGTTGTTGATGTGCATCCGATTAAACCTTTGATTTACGAGGTGTATTGCAAGGATGCAATCGAAATCACAAAGGAATGGTCAGATGAACTGATGGTTGGCACATTCAAGTTGAAGTTGATTGAACCCGAACCCGTGAAGCGAGTTTTGAAGCATATCCGCATATCTGATGCGACAAGGACTTGCACAATCACTTTGACAACAAGCAAACTTGTAAACGTGTATTGGGGTGATGGTGAGGTGGATTATGACATTTCCGGCGACAAAAAGACAATCACACACAATTACACACAGAATGGCGACTTTTTCCCGGTAATAACCGGGTGCATCGAGGAAATCACGGACTTTAACACAAATGCAATTGTAGTATGGGAACGAATTTAATCATTCGCAAAGCGGATGGCAGCCTTGTGCCTATTCAGAACAGGCGCACGGCAACCCGTGTAACATCCGGCAAGCAGAATTGGGCATTGAATGCGGAAGATACCTTGAATATCACCGTTGAATCGCCCTTTCCCCAAAAATACAGCATTGGGGATGTTATCACCGTGTTTGGTCGTGATTACAAGTTGAACCGTTTGCCCAAGGTGAAGCGAACCGGGATGCACGAATTTTCCTATGATTTGGAGTTTGAGGGCATACAATATGACTTGTTGCGTGTTACATACGACTTGACCATTGACACAACCAACAACCAATTGCAAGATGTGCAAGGCGATTCCCTAACGGGCGATTTGCGGCGGTTTATGGTGGTGCTGATTGCAAATGCCAACCGTGTGTTCCCCGGCAAATGGGTTTTGGGGTCATGCCCTGAAACAATCGGCGACAAGACATTGACATTTGGAGAATCCGACAATTGTTTGTCGGTTCTTCAAAATCTTTGTGGTGCATCAAACTTCAATGTTGAATTTGAGATTGAAACGGCAAACGGCATCCACACTATCAATCTGAAAGAACGTGTCGGGCAAACCTTGCCTTATACTTTCATGTACGGCAAGGGAAATGGCTTGTATGCCTTGAATCGCGACAATGTTTCATCCTCAAATATCGTAACCCGGTTAAAGGTGTATGGCAGCACGGAAAACATAACAATGAAGTATCGTGCCGACCGACTTTGTTTGCCCGGAAAGAACAAGGCGCAATCATACATTGAGAAGCCCGAAGCCGTGGCGAAATATGGTGTATTTGAAGCCCGAAAGAACTTTGACAACATCAAGCCCACATACACGGGCGTTGTTAGTGCTATTGTTGCCGGGAATGTGCTTCAATTCAAGGATAAGGATTTCCCCTTTGATTTGAATGCAAAGGAAGCGGACGGCGTAACAACAAAATATCTTATTGTCGGGGTGGATGCAAAGATTCACTTCAATACGGGCAACCTTGCCGGATATGATTTCACGGTGAACAAGTATGACCATGCGACACGCACTTTCACGTTGAACAAATTAACGGATGATAGGGGCGATGTGTTCCCGTCTGAAACATCCGTGGCATTCCAATTTGGGGTTGGTGATGAATACAAGATTACCGATATTGCCTATTCGGAAGATATAGAGCAAGCCGCCGAAAACAAGTTGGCGGAGGAAGCAAACAAGTATTATGACCAAAACAGCCAACCAAAAGTTCAATACGGTTTGACCGTTACAAAGGAGTGGTTGAAATCCCTTGTCGATGCAACGGATGATAAGATTGTGAACGTGTTTGCCCCCGGTGATTATTTGCACGTTGTGGATGATGATATTGATGTGGACAAATCGGTTCGTATCAAGTCTTTCACACGCAACATCCTTGACCCTTACGATTACACCTTGACCATTTCGGACATAACCACCAACACACAAATCATTAACCGTGTGATTTCTGATTTGGTGGATATTGACAAGGTGTTGAACATCAATAACCTAAAAGACCCGACAAGGGCGCGGGCAAATTGGCGGTCAAGTCGTGAAGTGTTGGACATGGTGTTTGACCCGGAGGGCGACTATTACACCGACAAAATCAAGCCAAATTCGATTGATACCCTTGCATTGTCGGTTGGGGCAAAATCAATGCAATTCGGTTTGACCAACACCGTGTTTCAACCCAACTACAACGGCAACAAGAATGTCGTGAAGTGGCAAGGCGGTGTCCTGACCCATTACACCATCAATGAGGAAACGGCGGTGTCTTGGGTTCTTGCTGATGGGCAAATGACACTTTCAAAAGATTCTGATGCTTACTACATATATGCCAAATGTGCAAGAAATGGTCAAGCCGGAACAATCGTGTTCACCAAAGAACAACACAAGGTGAATGAGGATGCCAACTATTATTATTTTTGGATTGGTGTTCTTAATTCGGTGGATGTTGAGTTGAAAGCCCGTTCCATTGCCTTGACCTATGGTTTCACGATGGTAAACGGTCGTTTTATCAAGACCGGGCGCATTGAATCGGCAGATGGCACGACATATTTTGATTTGGACAATTCCGAAATCGGCGGTCGCATTGTGTTCACCTCAAACGGACAGGAAAAGACCCTTGAAGAATTGGGGCGTGAATCCCTTGAAAGCAAGGATTTCATCAACAACACATTGCCCGGTATCTTGTCGGAAATCCAATCACAACTTGACGGACAGATTGAACAATGGTTTGATACCTACAATCCAACCTTGAACAACGCCCCGGCAAATCAATGGAAAACAACCGCCGACAAGGAAATTCACTTGGGCGATTTGTTCTATAACACCGACACGGGCAAGGTGTTCCGCTTCATCAAGAACGGCAATGTCTATTCATGGCAAGAATTGCAGGATTCCGAAGTTGCGCAAGCCTTGGCGATTGCAAATGATGCCTTGAAACTTGCCGGAACAAAGCGGCGCATTTTCACTTCAACCCCTTACACCCCTTATGAAGTGGGCGATTTGTGGGTACAAGGTGCAAGCGGCGATATTATGCGCTGCAAAACCGCCCGTGCATCCGGTGCATATTCATCCGGCGATTGGGAAAAGGCTTCAAAGTACACCGACAACACGGCATTCAACAACTTTGTCAATACAACGTACACAAATGCCATTAACGACTTGACCAACCAAATTGACGGCAAGATTGAAACGTGGTTTCAGACAACAGACCCGGCAACATCATGGACAACAACGGCATTGAAAAGGCAACACGTTGGCGATATGTGGTTTAGAACTGACAAGAACACGTTGTGGAGATATTCAGGTTCTTACGCATGGCAACAGATTCAAGACCAAAAGGCGATTGATGCCTACAATGCCGCAAGTAAGGCACAAGACACGGCAGACGGCAAAAGGCGTGTTTTTGTTTCAACGCCCAAACCGCCGTATGACATTGGCGATTTGTGGGTTGATGGAAAGGACTTGCGCCGTTGTATCACCAAAAGAACAACCGGGTCATATATCGCAAATGATTGGGTTGTTGCCGTGAATTATGACAACACCAAGACAACCATTGATGGCGGAATTGTAACATCCGGCACAATCCAAGTCGCGGGCGACAACAAAAGCATCCTTGCGGGTGTCACGGGACAAGGTACGGCGGCAAGTTCAATCCGCTTTTGGGCTGGTGCATCCTTTGAAAACCGTGCGACCGCGCCTTATAGGGTTATGCAAGACGGTTCGGTTGTAATGACCAAAGCAACCGTTGAGGGTGTAATAAATGCCCTTTCCGGCTATATTGGCGGCTTCAAAATCCAACAAGGACAAATCGGTTATGGTTCTTCATCCGAACAGGATTCAACAAAAGGACTTGCCTTGTTGCGCGATTTCATCCGCTTTAACAATGGAGCGCAAAGGGTTTTGTTGGGTTGCCTTAGTTCTTTGGGTTATCCCTTTAATGGGTTGATGGAACTTACCGGGAATATGGGAACAACGCTTGAATTGCACCACAAATTTGAAAGCACAAGTGATGAATCAAACGAACATTGGTATCGCCCAAAAGCCCTTGCGGTATTCGGTAATCAATACAATCTTGGCAAGGTTGCCATGTTTGAAAAAGGATATATCGGGCAAGCATATACGGATATAATTCAAGCCCATATAGGCATTACTCACAAATATCTTTTCACAAGCACGGGGACATCAACATATCTTGGTGTTGATTTGCCAACCAAAGCCCAAGTCGATGCAATAACGGGAAATGTACCCGTGCAATTTGATGTTGAAATTGTTTGCAATCGCACGATGCCCAATAAAATTAGGGTAAATTCAAAAAGTGGCGCATACATATATGACAACAACGGCAATACAATTAGCAATGGCATTGATATGGCAAAAGGTGATGTTTTGTGTTTAAGATATTACAATGGCGGTTGGAATCGAGTGTTTCATCATAATTAAAACAATATGGCAAAAATTCTTTTAGCACGATATTTCGGTAAAGATGAACCGATTGATGTGCGGTTAGTAGATACAAAGCAAGGCGAATACCTTACGGAATTAAGGGAATCCGGGTTTCTTGATTTCGTACCGTGTGAACCACCAACGGAGCAACCGGGAAAATCCGTTGTTGAATCATACAACATCATTGACGGCAAGTTGGTACAATCTTGGATTGTGCAGGATTTGCCCGAAAATGATGCCGGGTAAGGTCAAGTTATGCTTTACTTATGCAACTTTGTGTTTTATAGTAATACATTGTAGTAATTTTGCAAATGAATTAAATTTTCAGCGAATGGACAAAACAAGGTCGGGCGAATTTGTGTCGCCCCAAATCGGCAAAATGGGCATTATTGACGGTTTGAACAACGGTGATTTCACCTTGCCGGATGGTCAAGTGTTCAATATCAAGAATGATGGTGTGCAGCCCGTGAAATTATCGGTGCGGCTTGCCGGAATGAGTGATGGCGATTTCATCGAAACGCAATTTGATTGCGGTTGGAATCCCGAAATAATTAAGATGGTGAAGCAAACTTCATTGTCGGGTACAAACTTAAAATGGGGTTACTAATATGGGACTTTTAATTGGCGTTGGCGGCACAAAGCCGTCTTCCCCTTATGATTATTATTATGGCATTGAGTGGGACATTACCGTGTCCAACAAGAAGCCAACGAGAATCGGCAAAATGGAACTTCACCAATCATTGCCGCTTCAAAGCATGATGCGCCGTTGCGTCCAAAAGGATGATGGTACGGTGAATTATTACTTGCACGCAAACGATTCAACCAAGCGCGACAATGGAGCGGCGGCAGACCTGACGGGCGCACATGGTCAATACATGGTTGAGTTGCCGGATATGTATGTGCGTTTTGAGATGGACGGCAACAAATGCCGGCACTTGCAATCCACACAGCCTTTGCCCGGCTTCAAGAAGTGGCGCAAGGATTATATTTCGGCAGTCGAAGCAACCGTTCACAGACCTACGAACACCCTTTGCGCGGTTGTCAATAACACGGCGGATTATCGCGGTGGCGGCAATCAATCGGATTGGGATGCGTTGAGCAAAACACAGCTTGGAAAGCCCGCAACAAACATCAACCTTAACAATTTCCGTGCGTATGCCCGCAAGCGCGGTTCAACCGAATGGAATTGCAACTTGTACCAAACACACAAGAAATTGTGGTGGTTGTTTGCCGTGGAATACTGCAACTTTGATTCGCAAGATGGCTTCAATGCCGAATTGACGGAAGAGGGTTTCAGACAAGGCGGATTGAGTGCGGGCGTAACAACTTTGAATGGTGGTAAATGGAATACGTTTTGCGGCTATTATCCCGTGATTCCTTGCGGCACTACAAACAGCCTTGGCAATCATTCCGGCGTTGTTGAATACACCATGCCGGATGATTACGACCCCGGCGTTGTGGTGAAAGTCAATGTCCCATCTTATCGAGGTGTTGAAAATCCATTTGGGCATATATGGAAATGGACGGATGGTTGCAAGTGTCTTGTTCAGTCGGAAGCCGATGGCGGCTTGTCTGAATTTTACGTTTGCGATGACCCGGCAGCATTCACAAGTTCGGGTGTCGCGAACTATACCTTGCGCGGCAACTTGCCACGAAAAGAGGGCTATGTGAAACAAATTATACTTGGTGAGGATGGCGAGATTATGCCCCTTGAAGTGGGTGCAGGGAGTACAACGTATTTTTGCGATTACTTCTATATCAACATCCCGGCAAGTGGAGTTTCGGAACGTGGCGTTTTGTTCGGCGGTAATGCGGTTGGTGGTGCGAATGCGGGGTTCGTGTATGCGAATACGGATAATGCGGCTACGATTGCGAATGCGAATGTCGGTTCTCGGCTTTGCTTTTATCCCCAAATCGAACAAATCGAAGAAGCAGCGTAAAATGGTGGCTTGATGTCTTGAAAGAAACAAAATAAAAGGTTGTCCGATGTCGTGGCGTTTTGTTCAGCGGTAATGCGAATAATGGTGCGAATGCAGGGTTCGTGTATGCGAATACGAATAATACGGCTACGAATACGAATGCGAATATCGGTTCTCAGCTATGCTTGTAAAAATATAGTTGCATATCGGAAGCCTTGCCACAAAAACAACCCAACCGGGGTTGAACGAGTTGGAGCAATCCAACGGCAAAAAATAGACTAAGTAAAACGGTTTTGGTAGGGGCAACCCGAAGAATCCTAATATACAAGCAAACTTGAAGCAATGAAAAGAGTTGGCAACATATTTGAAAAGGTGATTTCCCTTGAAAATTTGCGCCTTGCAGATGAAAAGGCGCGAAAGGGCAAGTTGCATTCTTATGGTGTGCAGCTTCACGACAAAAACCGTGAAGCAAACTTGTTGGCATTGCATGAGAGTTTGAAAAACGGCACTTTCAAGACCTCAAAATATCATGTTTTCAAAATTTATGAGCCAAAGGAACGTGAAATTTTCCGCTTGCCGTATTATCCCGACCGCATTTTGCATCATGCGATAATGAATATACTTGAACCCGTTTGGGTGTCGGTGTTCAACAAGAACACATATTCATGTATCAAAAACCGGGGAATCCATGCTTGTGCCAAGGATGTGAAACATACCTTGAAAATGGATGTTGCCGGAACACGGTATTGTCTGAAAATTGATGTCCGAAAGTTTTATCCGTCTATCGATCACGAGATTTTGAAACAAGTTGTGCGGCGGAAAATAAAAGATAGTCGCCTTTTGGCATTGCTTGATGAAATCATTGATTCAGTCCCAAGCGGTGTGCCAATCGGCAACTATCTTTCCCAATACTTTGCAAACCTATTCATGGCGTATTTTGACCATTGGTTGAAAGAAACCAAGGGCGTGAAGTATTATTGGCGTTATGCCGATGATATTGTGATTCTTGCACCGAATAAAGATGTATTGCATTCTTTGTTGCATGAAATACGTGCATACTTGCGCGACAATCTGAAATTGAAAGTCAAACGCAATTACCAAGTCTTTCCCGTTGATTCTCGCGGGATTGATTTCTTGGGATATGTCTTTTACCATTCCCAAACGCTTTTAAGGAAGTCAATCAAGCAGAAACTTTGCCGCCGGGTGGCGAAGTTGAACAAACGCAAGGTTGCCCCGACAAAAGAGCAATACAAGCAACAAATTTGTTCTTGGTGGGGTTGGTGCAAGTATTGTGATTCAATCCATTTAATGAATAAACTTCAAAAATCATTCCCGTATGAAATTAAATTCAATCGAGCCAAACGCACATTATGACATGGTGCATGGCAAACCCGCCGTGTTGGAACGCGACAATGACGGGTCAAGTGTTTACCGATTCAACATTGAACCCGAAATGGGCATTCCCGATGGTGGGGAATCGGAAATTCAAATTGGTTGGAAGTGTTGCGAAATCCGCATTTGGAGCAAGCCGACAAAAGCCAACCTGAAAAAGGCAATTATCCGTTCAGTCATTGACGAAACGGCAGAATTTGACCTTGTGAACAGCTACAACAAGCACGTTTTAGGCATTGCGCCCAACGACAAGGCGGTTGCGGATTACAAGGAATACTTGCAGTTTACCGAAGATTTGGACGTGATGTTGCGAACTGATTTGTCTAACTAAAACACAGGAAAGGACGATGGCAAGATTTTGTGAACTTGGAGTGGAAGCCGATGTAATAATTGGCAAGGGCATTGACATGGAAGAATTGTTCAATCGCCGCATTTTGATTGAGAAAACAATCATTCAGCCAACAAAATATCCGGGTAAAAATTCATCCGGCTTACGAATGCAAATGCAAGTGGTTCTTGCAACTTTCAACACGACACCCGACCAATCCGGGGATTATTACCAAAAGGATGCAAGCGGTGTTGCAATCGGTGAAAGGCGTTCTTGTTTTACCGGGTCGGACATTCTGATTTCCGCGATTCAGAAAGCAGAAAGCCAAATGCCCGCATTGAACAAAGCACGGCAGGAGCGGGGCGAACCCTTGTTGAGTGTTTATCCAATAGACACAACGATTGTCAAAGTCGGAAAGTGTTTTCAATTCACTTAACAAATGGAAATGATGGAATACATCCCGGCTATCATTAGCGCAATAGGGACAATCCTTGTTGCGTGGTTTGCGTACAATCAAAAGACAAAGGACAAAATGACGGACTTAAAGATTGAACAGATACGCACCAACAACGAAGTGAAGCAGCGGCGGCGGGCGGACAATTCCGCAATCGTGCATGGTGAACTTTGGGAAGCCTTGCATGAGTTACACGCCGATAGGGTTTATATCGTGCAGCCACACCCACTTGGCAATGAATCAATGATAAGCATTTACTTTGAATCGAAGCGCAAGGGGGTTGAATCCATGAAACCCAAGATTCAGGATTTGAAAATGTCAGAAGTGGCGGTTTTTTGCTCGGACATGGCAAAGAATCTTTATATGTACTTTGACAACATAGACGAACAAGTGAAAGACCGTTTCGCCAAATCGCTTCTTTCAGCTTGTGGCACAAGCAAGGTCGCAATAAAGAGGTTGAGCGACAACAACCATGATTGGGTGGGGTCTGTCTTTTGCGAGTTCACGCACGATGTGGAAGTGAACGAAGATGAAGTTCGTTCCGTACTTCACGAAGTTGCAATGAATATCCAATATCTTTTGCCCGAATATAAAAACTAAAAGAAAATGGCAAATGTCGATAAATTATTGCCGTTCATCCTTAAATGGGAGGGCGGTTTTGCGAATGACCCGGCAGATGCGGGCGGCGCAACAAACAAAGGTGTAACAATCGCAACGTGGAAACGATGCGGATATGACAAGGACGGGGACGGTGATGTTGATGTTGCAGACCTCAAATTGATAAGCAACGAAGATGTCCGCAACCGTGTGTTGAAACCCGCCTTTTGGGACAGGTGGAAAGCCGACAACATCCATTCACAGAAAATCGCAAACATCCTTGTTGATTGGGTTTGGGGTTCGGGCAAACACGGCATTGTCATTCCCCAAAGGCTTTTGGGTGTCAATCCCGATGGCATTGTGGGAAATAAGACTTTGGCAGCGGTGAACTTTGCAGACCCTGACCAACTTTTCAATGTGATTTACAATGCACGTGTTAAGTTCCTTAAATACATAACCGCGTCAAGTATTGCCGCATACGAAAGGAAGATTGGGCGCAAGGCAACCGAAAAAGAGTTGATGAAGCACACCAACAAGCGGTTCTTGAACGGTTGGTTGCGCCGGCTTGCAGACATTAAAAACATATAGTATATGAAAAGGTATATTGCAATTGTCGCCGTGTTCGCCTTGCTTGTGTCTTGCGGAACAACACGCAAGGTTCAAGAATCAAGGCAAACTTCATACGCTGATAGTATGGCGGTGCATGAGGTTGAGAAAAAGGAGTTGTCCAAGTTGATTGATACAACCCGGCATGAGCATGGGAAAATCACAATCACGGAAATTGTGTTTGAAAGCCCCGTTCCGCTTGATTCCTCAATGCGCAAACCTTATGTTTGCACGGAAGCCAACAAACCAACGACAAAAGCGACATTGGCAAATGTCGGTGAGTTTGCCGGGGTAAGGTCAATCAAACAAACCGTGATTGAATCGAATGTGGAAAAAAAAGGCGAGAGCAAGGAAACGGAAAAGCAAGAGCAATGCACAAGCAAAGCAAATGCAATCCGTGAGGATTCCAACATTCAGATAAAGGAAGCCCCCGCGCCTGACCCGTACCGATGGCGATATGCTTTTTATGCTTCATTGCTATTTGTGGCGGTGTTGTTGTACTTGAAACGTGCGCCGATATTGAATGGGATTAAAAAGATTCTTGCCGGATTAAGGCGGATTTTCTAAAAATGCAGTATCTTTGCACCCACATTGTTGCGAAAGCCACAATTCACGTTGTGGAACAATGTTTGAAGCCCGGTTCGTCCGGGCTTCTTTGTTCCATCCTTTGTTCGGGAAAGACAACAAAAAAGCCCCAAAAATGGGGCTTTCGTGTACTAAATCGTGTACCGATTTTGTAATTCCTTGATTTTCAAGGTTTATTGCGGAGAGAGAGGGATTCGAACCCCCGGTACCTCTCGGTACGCCGGTTTTCAAGACCGGTGTAATCGACCACTCTACCATCTCTCCTAGGGGTTGGAAGCGTGTTGGCAAGTACCGTTTGGTAAATGCGGGTGCAAAGGTAGTGGATTTATGCGAGACTACCAAATTTTGCGGCCTGTTTTTTTTGCTCTGCCCCACTTTTGTTGGCAAAAGGGTGGGGAAGGGGTGGGGAAGCACTGCTGAAGACAGGCGGATGTCCTAATGTCGCACAGGGAAATGTGTGAGGCTATCCTTGGCCTATCAGCGTGTCGCCAGCGTCTTGACAAACGATTCGGCGCGGTCCAGGGTGTCGAGTTTTCCGACATCGAGGAGCTGGAGGTCGTCGGCAAGCTGGCCTCGGATATCAAGCCGGTCGCAGTTTTGCAGATAGAAGTCCATGATTGGGAAGCGGTCGGGATAGGGACGCATGGCTTCGAGGAGACGAGGCGACACGACATGGATGCCGCTGAAGGCCCATCGCTGGTAGTCGGTCACACACAGATCTGCATGGGGCGACCGTACCTCCCCTGTCTCCACATTGGTCCATCCCACGAGGCGCTTCCCCTCGCCGAAGAGCAGGTAGCGCTTGGTGACGCGGTCACTGACCAGCAAGGCAGCGTCTGCCACCGCACTGTCGTAGAGCCGGGAGAGATTGGCGTTGCTCAAGATATCGACGTTGTGGATCAGCACCGGGCTGTCGGTCTCAAACCAATGGGCAGCATGACGAATGCCGCCACCTGTGTCGAGGAGTTTGGAGGTCTCATCAGAGATATGTATCTCCACCCCGAAGTCGTGGGTGTGGAGATAGTCGATGATCTGGTCGGCGAAGTGGTGCACATTGACCACGATGCGGGTAAAGCCCTCCGCCTTCAGTTTTCTGATGACGTGAGCCAGCAGCGGTTCCCCCGCCACGGGCACCAGTGCCTTGGGCATTCGGTCGGTGAGCGGCTTCAGGCGGGGGCCCAGTCCAGCCGCGGATATCATTGCCCGTTTTGTTATGTAGCCTTGTCGTTGTGAGAGAAAATCGAGGACGGGTAGTCAGGAGAAGTCCCTTATTCCGCCCCCTTCGCTGTGTCCTTTGCCTCCATCACGCGTTGTATGTGCTGTTCGCGATGCGTCACCCGCACCTCGATACCATACTTCTCGTGGATATGCTCCGCCAGGTGCTGCGCACTATACACGCTGCGGTGCTGTCCGCCCGTGCATCCGAAGCAGAACATCAGGGAAGTGAAGCCCCGCTGCATATATCGCTCCACATGATGGTCGGCCAGTTGATAGACTGGTCTGAGGAAATCGAGGATCTCGCCGTCGTCCTCCAGGAATCGGATCACCGGCTCGTCCAGTCCCGTCAGTTTCTTGTACGGCTCATAGCGTCCCGGGTTGTGCGTGCTTCGGCAGTCGAAGACATAGCCTCCGCCGTTGCCCGACTCGTCCTCGGGGATGCCGTTGCGGTAGGAGAAGCTATATACACGGACCACCAGCGGGCCCTTGCCGTCGTATTTCGAGAATGTGGCGGGACCATCCAGCGGGTTGGCCTTGAAGACGTCGTCCGCCGTGGTGCGGAAGCCATCGGCCCGGTTCTTCGCTGGTTCCTCGATGCGCGTAAACTGTGGCAGTTCCACCAGGCGCTGCAGGACCGACATCAGGTAGGGATAGGGGAAGGTGCTACGGTCGAGGGCGAGCAAGTCGCGCAGGTTCTGGATAGCCCCCGGTATGGAGTCGATGAAGTGGCGCTTGTGCTCGAAGTAGCCCCGGAAACCATACGCCCCCAGCACCTGCAGCGTGCGGAAGAGCACGAAGAGCGCCAACCGGTGGGCAAAGTGGCGCGAGGAAGGCACCTCGGTGTATTGCTTGAGACTTTGGTAGTATTCGAAGATCAGTTCGCGGCGCAGTTTGAAGGAATACTTCGCGCTCGCCTGCCATAGAAACGAGGCCAAGTCGTAGTAGAAAGGTCCCTTCCTGCCCCCTTGGAAGTCGATGAAGAAGGGATTGCCCTCGTCGTCGAGCATCACGTTGCGTGCCTGGAAGTCGCGGTAGAGAAAAGCCTCCATCGGCTCTGCCGTCAGGTCTTTGGCAAACATCCGGAAGTTGGCCTCCAGTTTCATCTCGTGGAAGTCGATCTCCGTAGCCTTGAGGAAACAGTACTTGAAGTAGTTCAAGTCGAAGAGCACGCTGTCCTGGTCAAACTCCGGTTGCGGATAACATTGGGAGAAGTCCAGTCCCCGCGCCCCCCTGATCTGTATGTTGGGCAGCTCGCGTATCGTTCGTCTCAGCAGGTCCACCTCCTTGAGGTTGTAGCGTCCGCCTGCCTCCCGTCCGCCCTGTATGGCGTCGAAGAGCGAGACGTGGCCCAGGTCGGTCTGCAGGTAGCGCATCTCGTCGTCGCTTGCGGCCAGTATCTCCGGCACGGGTAGCTGTCGCTGGCCGAAATGCTTTGCCAGGCAGATGAAGGCATGGTTCTCCTCGCGGCTCGTGCCCACCACCCCGATGACCGAGTGGTGCGCCTCGTCCGTCAGTCGGTAGTAGATGCGGTTGCTCCCCGCACCCTTCACCTTCTCTATCGTGGCAGGCTTGCCGCCCGCCCTTTGCTCATAAAGTCTGATGAGTTGTTCCATGATTCGGTGGATTATTGTTTCTCTTCGTCCGTCTCCTCGTCCTTCAGTCCCTTCATGATCTCCTCCGCCTGTTTGCGTCCCCGTCTCCGATGGTCGTAGTCGAGGAGCAAGCCGTCGATGAGGAGGAGCAGCATCAAGATGCCCGCCGTCATGAAGAAGTTGCGCGTGATATAATAGGTGCAGCCGATGACGATGAAGAAAGCGGCGAATTGCTTCCAGTTGATTTTTATTTTCATGTCTGCAAAGGTAGTGGTTTCGCCCCGTACCACCAAAAAAATCATGGATTTTGGTAGTCAGAGCCTCCTCTATTTCTTCCTTGGTCCTGCTTCCGCCGGGTCGCTGCCATTACGACCAGGTGGAGTCAGGACCGTCCTCGTTCGTTTCCTCGTAAACATCCACCGAGTCGCTGTCCATCGTGTCGGCAGCCTGTGGGTCTGGTTCCGGATCAGGCAGGACGACTGGTTCTTGTTCGGTGTAGCGGATGGTGGAGAAATAAGGTATCACCACCCGTTCGGCATAGTTTTGCTCCCGGTCCCTCTTCCCTGGTATGATGATGACGGGCATGCCTGGCGTCACCAGGTCTTTGAGTGTGGTGATGTCGTCGTTGGTCAACCTTATACAGCCATGGCTGACGCGCCCTCCCACCGACCAGGGCGCACAGGTGCCGTGAATGCCAATCTGCGACGTCCCCGGCACGCGCAGTCGGATAAACCACGGTCCGAACATCCCTTTCTTCTTCGAAGTCTTCCCCTCGTCGTCGGTGTAGAGCCAGTCGGTACTGTTATATACATTCTCCACGGTGAAGAATCCTTCGGGCGTGCGGTTGTCCCCCTTCTTGTGCTTGGTGCCAAATTTGGTGGAGCAGCCCATGGCAAAGCGCCGCACCACGCCTCCCTCCTTGTCGTAGAGGATCAGTTTCATCCTGCTTTTGTCGATCACGATGAAGCCATGACACATCTGTCGCTGCAGGCGCTCGTAGTATTCCGGCGCATTGTTCTCCATCTCCTTGAGCACGTTGAAGTCCTCGTCCATCTTGCCCTTCAGTGTCTTCAGGGAGTCGGTCTTGGATGCTGGCGCCACATAGGCCGAAGCCGTGTCGGCCGGGAAAACCACCTTGGGTTCTTCCGGTGCCGATTCCTCCGTGCTCCGGTTGTTTTGGCAGCCATAGAGACAAAGTCCGGCTGCGGTCAGTATCGTGAAAGCTAATTTCCTGCTCATAGAGGATTGTTCAGTAGATGAGTGGTTTTGATGATTTGATGAATTATTGTGGGTAGATCTCGATGTGGCTGCTTCCCGTGTTGCCGTTCTTGACGATGCGTATCTGGGTGGTGATGCGCTCCGACATGGTGTCGGTATGGCTGATGACGCCCACCTTCTTGCCCTGCGACGACTGGAGCATTGCCAGCGCGTCGATGACTGTGGAGAGCGTGTCGGGGTCGAGCGTGCCGAAACCCTCGTCGATGAAGAGATTCTCGAAAGACAGGTTGCGCGACGACAGGGCCGATAGCCCGAGGGCCAGTCCGAGCGAGACGATGAAGGTCTCGCCGCCCGACAGCGAGGTGGTGTCGCGGACGTCATCCGCACGGTCATGGTCTATGACGCGGATGCCCAGCGAGTTTTTCACCTGCATCAGTTCGTAGCGCGAGTTAAACTTCCGTATCTCCACGTTGGCGTGCTCGATGAGGAAACGGAGCGTATAGCACTGTGCAATCTTGCGGAGCGTCCTGCCCTCGCTTCCGATGGCGTCGGCAATCTGCTCCCATTCCATCTTCCGTTGCTCAGCCTCCTGTCTTTTCTCGAAGAGCGCTCCCATCCGCTGCTTGGCTGTCTCATGGCGCTGCATCCGCGCTTTGGCGTCTGTCAGTTCGGTGGACGACAATCCCTCCAGTTCGGCCTTGCGGGCCAGGAGCACCTCCTTGTCGCGGTCGGGCCGCTTTTGCTGGTGCTCGATGTTCGTGCGCCGTTCGTTCTGCAGCGTCGTCTCCGTCTTGGTGAGGTCCTCCGTCAACCGCTGTAGCCGCTCCCGTATCTCCTCCCAAGGGTCGGTGGCAGCATAGAGCCGGGCGATGTCGTCGAGGGAGAGCAGGGTGGGGTGGCTACTGTCTTCGTTGTATGCCGTGATCCAGTCTGCCAACTGCTGCCGAGCGTGGTCATGCTGCTTCTGCTCGTTGTCCATCTCCTTCGCCATGGTCTCCATCCTGCCCACTAAGCCCGTGATGGCTTCCCTTATCTTGCCGATGAGCTCCCCCTGCTTCACTACAGCCTCGTCGGCCTCCGCCTTCGCTTTGGTCAGTCGCTGCTCCAAAGCGTTCGGGTCCATCTCCCCAATCTCCGCCTTGATAGCCGCCTCCTTCTCTCGCACCTCTGCCACGGCCTTCTCCCAGGCCGCAGTAGCCTGCTGGAGTGCTTGACGCTTCTCCTCCTGCTGCTTGACGAGGTTGTCGGTCTTGCCCCGCTCTGTCAGTAGCGAGGCCTGCGCCTCGGCACACAGGTTCTCGGCTTTTTTCACCTGCTGATCAGCTTGCTGCTGATATTTTCCCAGTGCCTCCGTCGCCAGATCCTTCGCCTGGCGCAATCGGTCAATCTCCTTGACCAGTGTGTTGTAGTCCGCCAAGGCCTTCGAAGCCTTGACCACCGCTTCCGCCACGGCCTCCTGCATCGAAAGCAACTCCTCGACGTCCTCGCTCCACCCGGTAGTCCCTTGCGTGGGCAGTTCGCCCCACTCCTTCTCCAACCGTCCTTGCTCGTCGGTCAGTAGGCGTGCGTTCTCCGTCAGACTCTTCAGTCTTCCCTCGTTCAGGCCCTTCTCCCGGTTCAGTTTTTCCTTCTCCGTCCTTTGCGTCTCGAGCGTGCGCTGTTTGTCCTCGATCAACTGCGTAAACTCGCTTACCACCGAGGCGAAGACCTGCTGGTCGTGGTAGGGATGGTGCGTCGAACCACAGAGCGGACAGGCCGCACCCTCCTCCAGTCCGGCACGGTGCGCCTCCCAATGGTCGCTGGTCATCAGCGTATGTGTCTTGCGAAGCGTCTCCAACTCCTCGCTCAGCTTCTCGATGGTCAGTTGCGCGATCGACGCCTCGATGGCCTTGTTGCGATCGCTCAGCGTAGCGATGGTCTCTGCCCCCTTGTCCAGCGCCTGCTGATTGGTCGTCATCGCCCGTCGGATGCGGATGGCCTCCTTCAAGTTGTGCTGTCGATGCTCCGCCTTGCTCTTGGCCTCCTGCAGCGCCAGCGCGTCCATGCCGTCGGCCTTTCCCCGCTCTTTCTCATAGGCTGCTGTCGCCGTCTCGACCGCTGCTGCCAGTTGTCCGCTTCGGGCCTCTACCTCCTTTCGCAGCACGGTCAGCGACTCCTCCGCCTTTTTCTGTTTCCGTTCCGCCTTGACGATGGCAGCAGCATTGTCCGCCACCTGCTGGTCCGCCTTTTGGATCGCCTTCTCCGCCACAGTCTGCGCCTCCTGCTTCTCCTTGACGCTCAGAGAAGCGGCCGCCAGTTCGCCATTGATAATACGGGCCCGGTCGATGTGCGGTTTCATCTGTTCCACTTCCTTCCCAGCACCGGCAGCCATCTGTGTCAAGTCAGCCAGCCTGCGGTTCTCCGCCTCCAGCAGCTGTTCCTTCTCGGTCCGCTGCTTGGTAATCCTTTCGAGTTCGGTGCCCATTCTGGCCCTGTTGTGCTCCGCCGTGCGCATCGCCTTGTAGAGATCCACGGCTGGCAGCGTAGCGTCGTGCAACCGAAGCCGATCCACATCCTCCTTGATGGCGTTGAGGCGTTGGCGCGCACCAAGAAACGCCTCCTCGTAGCGCGCGATGTTCCGTCGCTGCTGATCGTCGGCCACATACCAAGCCAAAGCCTCCGTCACAGCACTCAGTTCGGCCTTTGCCTTCCGGTCCTCCTCTTCCAGTTGCTTGATGCGGTCGGCGAGTAGCTGGAGTTCCTCCTCACTGCCGATGAGGTCTTTCTCGAAGGCAGCGAAATCCGCCGTCACCGCCTGGTAAGCCTGCTGGGCGAGGTCCCGCTGCTGCTTGATGCCTGCAGCGATCAGGGCATACTGCTCCTCACAGCCGATGAGCTTCTCCAGCAGTTCGTAGCGCTCGTTCTCCTTGGCCGTGAGGAAGTTGGCAAACGATCCCTGCGCTATGAGAACCGTGCGCAGAAACTGGTCGTAGTCGAGGCCGATAAGCTCAGGGAGCGTACTCCAGTCGGCTTCCTCCTCCGTGGGCCGTCCTTCCTTGCTGCCCAGCAGATAGAGCGCCGTTCTCACGTTCTCGTATTTCACTCGTTGAAACCGCACATACCACTCGGCCCGATATACCAGGCCGTTGTTGGCCCGGAACGTCAGTTTGCTGTAGCCCTCCTTCCGTCCTCGCGTCAGGATGTTGCGCGAGTCGGTAGGCGCCAGTCGGTTGCGCTCCCCCTCCTCCGGCGTTCCATAGATCTCGATGTTCTGGTTGCGGTCGCCCTTCTTGCGTGGATAGCGAGGCGCCCGGTTGTAGAGCGCCAGGCAGATGGCGTCGAGAATCGTCGATTTGCCACTGCCCGTGGGCCCCACAATACTGAAAATATTGCTCTCGCCCAGGGCTCCCGAGGTGAAATGGATCGTCTCTCCCTCCTCCCGGTCGAGGGAAGCCAGGTTGAGTATCTCTAACTTGATAAACTTCATGCTTTCTCCTGATCTGTATGGATGGTTTCTATCAGATGGCGGAGCATCTGCTCCTGGTGTGCCGTCATCTCGGCGTTGTGCTTGATGGCGAACGTCTCCTTCAGCGTCTCCAGCGGGTCGCGGTTGAGGATGTCGTCGATGCTGTGTATCTCCTCCTGCCCCGTCATGGTTGTCAGGTCGATGTCGTCGATGACCCGCTGCGTCTTGCAGAGCACGGCGTTCTTTGTCTCTACGAGCGCGTGGAGCGCCTTGATCTCGTCGTTGCTTGCCTTCTCCGTCTTCACCTTGAGCACAAGATAGACAAAGTCGTCGCCCAGCAGCCCATCCACCCTGTCGGGCAGTGTTGTCTTGATGATCTTCTGCAGTTTCTTCGGCGACATCGCCTCGTCTGTCTCCGGCAGGATGCGCAGCGGGTGTTGGGGCTCATACTCCAGGAAGTCCACTCGCCACCTGCCGTCCGCCTCTGTCGTGACCAGATCGACCCCGTGGCGGTAGTCCTTCTCGGCAAAGGACATGGGCAGGACGCTCCCTGTGTAGCGTGCCCAGCGGGTGTTCCAGATATGCTGCCGCTTGTGGATATGACCACAGGTCAGGTAGTCGGGGTGGTTCTCCCAGTCCCCCATCTCCACCTCCTCCTGTCCGCCGATGATGATGCGCTCGCTGGCATCCCGCTCGGCGATGTCGGCCCCCTTGGCATACATGTGAGCCATCATGACGATTGGCGTGTCAGGATATAGCTCCCTCGCACGGTCCGTCAGTTGGCGCAAGAGGTCCGTGACGCCCTGCGAATAACAACTGTTCTGCACGACGTCGCTCCGGAGGAAGGGCACGGCGAGCACCACCACCCGGTCGCCCGTCCGCCCCGTGAGCGGTATCATCAGGTCCTCATAGTCGATCACCCATCGTCCTCCCTCCTCCTGTTGCTGCCAGGTGCGGTGCACATGGCCCCTCACCTCCACCCTCTGTCGGGTCAGCAGCGCACGGGGCGCCTCCAGCCTGCTGGCCGAGTCGTGGTTGCCGGCAGTGATGATGATGTGGAGGTCCGGACAAGCCTGCGTGGCCTCGTCCAGAAACTCGTAGTAGGCCGACTGTGCCGCTGCCGATGGGTTGCCATTGTCAAAGATGTCGCCCGCCACGAGGAGGGCATCGGGCTGATGCGCTCGCAGTTGCGAGAGAAGCCATTGCAGAAAGTGGCGATGCTCGGGCAATCGGTCGCTGCCATGAAAGAGGTTGCCGATGTGCCAGTCGCTGGTGGTGATGAGTTTCATTCTTTTCTTGTTCTTGCGTAAAAGATGAGTATGATGTTATAGGCCGAACAGCGCTTCGCAATCGGTGATGAAGTGGAGGTAAGTGTCCTTCATCTTCTCTATCTTCTTGTCATATTCGGTCTGGCTCTTTGCCCATTCGAGCGGCGGATACCAGAGCACGTCGTCGCGCTTCTTGGCCAGTTTCAGCGTGCATCCCTTGAAGTAGTCAGCTGCAATGCCCAGGTCGTGGGCGCCACCGCTGAGCGAGGGGAATTTGCTGGCAGTGTGCCTGGCAATCGACGGATCCTGCCCCGGCACCCATCCCTTGCTGCGGGAGAATACCTCCAGGTTGCCCAGCGTACATTCACCCGTTTTCTCGTTGACGTTGGTCATCTCGATGCGGTAGCGGCGCGGGACGATGCTTCCCGACTCAAAGCCGTCCATCCTCACCAGCAGGTTGAACCACAGGTTGGCCAGCAGGTCGTTTGTCGTGATGCGCAGGTCGTGGTACATGACGGATCCGCCATCGGCCACGAGATATTGCTTGCCGCCCTCATGCTGGAAACCGATGATCTTCATCGGCGGGAAGAAGCCGTTCACCGACACTCCCTTGCCGTTGTATCTCATTTTCGGGTCCAGCATCAGGGTGAGGTAGCCGTAGGTCTTGTCGCCAAACGGGCAACTGATGTCCTTGTCCTTGCTCATCGTGGCATAGAGCGTCACATAGACCGGCGCGTCGTCCAGTTCCATGATCTTCACTTTGCCCTCGTAGGTGTTGGTCCGGTCGATCGGTTCAAAGACGGGACGCTGGAGGAAATACACGGTGGCCGTCACGTCGTCCGTGACCATAAACGGCTCTTCGCCCACCTCCTGTTTTTCCACGTTGATGCTCGATGCCACCCATCCCTCGTTGGCAGCCGGTTTGATGGAGACCTTGTCACCATATTTGATAGGCGACTTGCCCACAACGCTGGCCGTGCCTCCTTCCTTCGGACTGCAGACGATGTTCACCTTGTAGGTCGCGTCTGTCACCTGCGTGGGCCCCTTGGGCTTATCGGTGATAGGCGGATCTTTTACTATTATCGTCGTGTCGTTGTAGTCGGGAGCTTTGAAGAATCCTCTCAAGTCCTTGGCGGAGAAAGATTCTGCTGAAAAAAGCCAGGCGATCTCACCCGTATATTTGATCAGCGCCAGGTATCGCTTGTCGCCGACATAGATGTTGTTTGCCACGATATAGCCATCCTTACTCGGCTGGCTGAATCCTCTGATGTAGTCGGGAGACCATGGGGAACTCATCTCTTTGAGTACCAGTCGTCCCCTGCTGTCTATCACGACCGATCCCGAATGGATGGTATGGAGGCCGAAAGGTTCGAAGGGCTTCGTCACCCACAGTTCGTCGGCATAGATATCGTGTCCGTCACTGGCGTAGGTGGGGTAGCTGTCCATCACCGTGAAGTCGTCATCGACGAGCAAGATGCGGTCCCAGGTGTCTTTGACGCCGCGCACCAGGGCATGGCCTTCGTAGAAGGAGGTTCCACCGTGGGAGATCGCCAGTGCGTTGCCCTTGAGGTCGTAGTAGGTTGTCGTCGGTTCCGAGTCGTTGGAGTAGAGGTAGTACTTGCCGTCGCAAACATCACCGATCATATACGTCCTGCTGAGCGACGTCATAGCAGAGAAGCTCGGTACCGTCTGTACCACCTTGCCCGTCTTGTCGATGAGGGTGGCGGTGTGGGTGCCGTCGCTGGTGTTTCTCTTGAACGTCCAGGCATAGCCCTCGCTGAAGTCGCGCACCTTGTCCCATTGCGGCTGCAGCACCACCTGACACTTCTCGTCCATGTAGCCCCACTTGTGGTCCTTCGTCTCAAAGGCGCGCAGTCCACATCTCAGGGCTCGCGTCTTTTCGCCGTCATAGCCGAAATAGAGGTTGCTGGGCGAAGGCATCTTCTCACCCCGCGTGTTGATGAAGAAATTGCCCATCTCGGTGTAGCCCTGCTTCTTGGTCACGGCAGCCAGTCCATCGACAAACCTTGACTGGGGCTCCCATGACGGGTCGAGGTTGCGCACCGCTCCGTTCTTGTAGAGGATGGAGTAGTACTCCTTGCCGAGACTGTTTTTCTTTGCCGACTTCACCAGCAAGGCTCCGTTGTCAAAGCACATCGGGTGGGTGTCGTACAGTCCGAGGGGCTTCCAGTTCGGACCAAACAGATACTCTCCATCTACCGACCACACTGTGAGGAGGTTGTTGTCCATGACGCAGAACGCGCCCTCGCAGACGTTGTACAGCGTGTTGATACTGATGTCGGAGATCACCATGTAGTGGGTGTCATTCGTGAGATAGGGCGTGAAGAATACGCGTTCTCCCTCGGGCTCATCCTGCTCCTGCTGCGTCTCGATGATCTCGTTGACATACTCCGTGAAGGTCTTGGGATTTTGTGCCCAGGCGCTTGTCGGCTTTGCCACGAGGGCTATGACCGCCACAGCCGCAAGCCATATTGCGGCAGTCGTGGATTTGTGCATCGTTTGTTTCATCATTATTCTGTCTTTTATAGGTTTCTGTCTTGGAAGGTTCATTAGTGGGGTAGGCGGATGGATGTTGTCGAGTACGATCCGTCCGCTCCTCTGCTGCAAAAGTAATCATATTTTTCCTAATAAAGGGTGTAAACGGAAAGAATCTTTTGTTTTCTTGTGGTTTTTCCTTGCCATTGTCGATTTTTTCCGCCGTCAGGCCATGGGAAAACAAAAAGTGGAGGCAATCCCACCAAGGGGACTACCTCCACTTTTTCAAATATATTTAGGGTTTTGTGTCGCAGAATTACATCATGCCACCCATACCCGGCTGTGCTGCGGGCATCATCGGCTCCTTCTCGGGCTTATCGACGATGAGGCACTCTGTGGTGAGGAACATGCCAGCGATGGATGCTGCGTTCTCCAGGGCTACGCGAGCCACCTTGGCCGGGTCGATGACACCAGCTGCGCGGAGATCCTCGTAAATGTCCTTGCGGGCATTGTAACCGTAGTCGCCCTCGCCCTCGCGGATCTTATCGACTACCACGGCACCCTCGCCACCAGCGTTGGCGACAATCTGGCGCAGCGGCTCCTCGATCGCGCGGCAGACGATGTTGATACCCGTCTGCTCGTCGGCATTCTCACCCTTGAGATCGGCGAGCACCTTCTGAGCGCGGATGTAGGTGGTACCACCACCCACGACGACACCCTCCTCGGCAGCGGCACGCGTTGCGCAGAGTGCGTCATCGACGCGGTCCTTCTTCTCCTTCATCTCCACCTCGGAGTTGGCACCGACATAGAGCACGGCCACACCGCCAGCCAATTTAGCCAGGCGCTCCTGCAGCTTCTCCTTGTCGTAAGAGCTCTTCGTGTTGGCAATCTCGTTCTTGAGCTGAGCCACACGCTCCTTGATGTTCTCCTTCGCACCAGCACCATCGACGATGGTGGTGTTGTCCTTGGAGACCGTCACCTTCTTGGCCGTACCCAGTTCCTCGAGCGTAGCCTTGTCGAGCGTCAGACCCTTGTCCTCGCTGATCACCACACCACCAGTCAGTACGGCGATGTCCTCCAGCATGGCCTTGCGGCGGTCGCCGAAGCCCGGAGCCTTGACGGCGCAGATCTTCAAGCCAGCACGCAGACGGTTGACAACCAGCGTGGTGAGAGCCTCAGAATCGACATCCTCGGCGATCACCAGCAGCGGACGGCCACTCTCGGCAGCAGGCTGCAGGATGGGCAGGAAGTCCTTGATGTTGCTGATCTTCTTGTCGTAGATGAGGATGTACGGATTCTCCATCACACACTCCATCTTGTCCGTATCGGTCACGAAGTAGCCAGACAGGTAGCCGCGGTCAAACTGCATACCCTCTACCACACCGATGTTGGTGTCGCGGGTCTTGCTCTCCTCGATGGTGATCACGCCGTCCTTGCTCACCTGGCGCATGGCGTCGGCCAGCAGCTTACCGATCTCCGGGTCGTTGTTGGCACTCACCGTAGCGACCTGCTCGATCTTGTCGTAGTTGTCACCTACCACTTCGGCGTTGTCCTTGATGTAGTCCACCACCGCGTTGACGGCCTTGTCGATACCACGCTTCAAGTCCATCGGGTTGGCACCAGCAGCGACGTTCTTCAGACCCTCGTTGACGATGGCCTGGGCGAGAATCGTAGCCGTGGTCGTACCATCACCTGCGTCGTCGCCCGTCTTGCTGGCCACGCTCTTGGCAAGCTGTGCGCCTGCGTTCTCCAGGCTATCCTCCAGCTCTACCTCCTTGGCCACGCTCACACCGTCCTTGGTGATCTGCGGTGCGCCAAACTTTCTGCCAATCACCACGTTGCGACCCTTCGGGCCGAGTGTCACCTTGACGGCGTTGGCCAACTGGTCCACACCGCTCTTGAGCAGATTGCGTGCTTCTGTATTGAATTTAATATCTTTTGCCATGATCGTTTCTTCTGTTTTTATTTGATAAATACAATTTTACAACTCGTTGCGTCCCTCACCACCTCTTTACTCGGTGACGATGGCGAGCACATCGCTCTGGCGCATCATGAGGTACTTCGTGCCCTCGTTCTCAATCTCCGTGCCAGCATACTTGCCATAAAGCACCACGTCGTCGGCCTTCAGGATCATCTTCTCGTCCTTCGTACCCTCGCCGACGGCAATCACCTTGCCGCGCTGCGGTTTCTCTTTGGCGGTGTCGGGAATAATGATTCCACCCACTTTTTCCTCTGCCGGTGCCGGAAGAACCAGCACTCTGTCTGCTAACGGTTTAATTGTCATGATCGTAATATTTTTAATCGTTTTTGTTTTTGACTTTTCTGCGAGACCCCTCGGCACTTGCCTTGCGGGCCTCACCCTTCTCTTTGCGAAAAGCGTGCCAATGCGCCAAAACGGTCTCGCCAAACTGACAGGGTGACAAAGTGGCAGACTCGTGCTGGCAGCCTTCTTCCACGTATCAGCTACGTATCAACCATGAATCAACCTTGTATCATCTTCCCATCGAACAAATATCGTTTACGTATCGTTTCCGTATTGTTTCCGCTTCTGTAAGCGAGAACGATAGGAGAACGATAGGAGAACGATACGAGAACAATACGGGATTGATACGGGATCGATACGGGATCGATACGGGATCAATACGGGATCGATACGAGAACGATAGGATGCGACTCCTGACGGATGCTCTAGGCAAGAAGTTTAACTTTTCCATTGTTATGTGTTTGGTTTATGTTTTACAATCTGTCTGCTTGCTGCGCTCTCCCTTTCATACAGCGATGGCTGACGCATCACTCGCCAAGGCGCAGCAGCTATACAAAGATAACCCTGCGTCCTGCTGAATGCAAGTCGATTAGCATGAATTAACGACCCATTAACTTTTTCTCCGTATTCATTTAACAAAGCCTGTGTCAGTGAAAAAGCGTCCATTATAGCCTTTTCTCACGATCATCCCGCAGTTTGGGCTACAAGAAAGCTCTTGCTTCCATCCGTAGCCAATAGTCACGATGCGTGTCTTAAGATAAGTTTTGGTGGTAAGTAAACACGACAAAACATCCTGTGAATATTTTTACTGTTTCGATCTAAATACACAGAGTCAACTCATCTGACGAGTACAGTACCGATCCGCTTCAAAGATTGATTTTGGTCTCTCACAAGACTTGATTTCGTTTCATTGTGCCACATGGACCCTCGCGGAGCGTTGTTTCTTGTTGTTTCCTTTCGGCAGGATTGTGTCCCCGCGAAGCGCTCCATTTCATGCCCCCCTTTCTCGCCATGGAATAACTCGATCAAACTCGGTTCTGCGTATGGCTTATCGAAAGCGTTGTGTTTTTAGTACTTGTTGTTGCTCTTGTTTTCCCATGGCAGCAGGTTGTAGTGAATCATCGCAAACTATACTTGTTGTTCCGTTTTTTGGGGATGCTCCCACGCTCTAAATGTTAATTTAGGGGGTTGAAAACACAAAAATGGGGGTTGAAAACAAAAATATTTTAAGAAACTTTTCCTTGATTCATAAAATAGTTGTAAATTTGTGCCGGACTGTAAAAGCCAGACCACAATCATGCCGTGAGACGAGTTCTTTCCATTATGATAGAGTCGGCAGCCTACGCCGTACAAAGTGTAGCGAGTCACCCCGAGGGTGAACACTATACGAAGTGGGCCTAGGGTGGGAAAAGCTGTGATGCTCGAGAGTAGAGCAGCCCCAATAGCAGGAGCATGTCGAAACGTGCCTCAGCCAGCTTTGTCTAAGCAGTCCAGACATAAAAGGCGTTTACAAGCGTCAAGTTCAACGTACACTCTGAAACGTGAGAAATTTCGAGAAACGATGTACTGCCTTGAACATGACAACGGTAGATGTCCCGGGTGTGATTATACCAAGTTGTCACATTTTGCATGAGCAGATATTGTGCTCTGCCACTATGGCATACAATATCCTCGGCTTGTGTAAGTGTGCGATAATTGCTATATATCATATCGGCGTGGGCTATACTGTTGTTCGTTCAGCAGTATAGGGCACTTTCTCACGGCCTCAGAGTGTGGATCGGACAACAGACGGTTCACGCTTTTTTGTTAGTGTCATCCAGACCTGGATCTAAGACACGACCTAAATGGACACATTGCCTAATGTGAACACCCGACGAGGCGGTGAAAATCCCTCGAGCGCAGGACTTACCTCCTGCGCCCTCCCCGAAGCTCAAGGCGCCCCAGGCGCCGCAAGATGCTCAGAAGGGGAATCCTCGAACTTTATACCTAAGGATAGGCCCCAATGGTTTGTTCTCCGTGCGACATACGGACGCTGGAAAAAGGCAGTCGATTTGCTCGAAGACAACGACATTGAGACCTACGTTCCGATGCACGACATCACGAAACTCATCAACGGGAAGCGGAGAACCTTTCACGAGCCTCTGCTTCCCGATATTGTTTTCGCCCGGTTGAGCCGCACAATGGCCGAACAGTTCGTCAAGGATCCCGCCCCCTCCTCCAAATGGTTGAAATACTACACCGACAAAACCAAACCCCTAGAAAACGCCACAGGCCTCAATCCTCCCATCGTCATTCCCGACAACGAAATGCTCAACTTCATCAAAGCCACCAGCGTCCCCAGCGCGCATAGTGGCATGATCTCCAAGGACCGCATCCGCTACAAGAGTGGCGACCTCGTCCAAATCACTCAGGGCGACTTCAAAGGCATCATCGGCAAAGTGGTGAGAGCGGCAGGGCAACAGCGCGTCGCCATAGAACTGGAGGGCATCGGAATATTTATCACCGCCTATATACCCAATGACTTTCTGAAAGTCTTGGAACGATGTGAAACTGTAGTTTGGTAGCACCCAAACAAACTAAAAAACAATATGGTAGTAAAAAAGATATTCTCCGAAGATTTGCAGATAGCCAAATCCTTGATAGTAAGGGATGAAATGGTTACACGCAAATACTTCTATCAACAATGCTATCCCCTGTTTAAGTCCATCTACGACAACTATTATACCGACTGTGCAAATTGCAAGGAGTTTATAGATGAGATATACATAGTTGTTCTTGCTCCAAGCAAGGCAACCGGAAAATGCCAGATGGAAAACTTCAGAGGAGAGAGTACATTGACAAGTTGGTTGAAGACTGCATGTTTGTTTTATTGCTACAAGCAGTTTGAGACAAAAGAGAAAATGCCTAAGCATGAACAGATTTCCCACTCCAATACGAAAGAAAATGATGACGAGAGTGATAGAACGGACTCTATTTATGGGTCTATAGAGATAGATTTTTCTAATCTCAATCGTCAAGATGCTCTGACCATCATCAAGCAGATGCCAAACAAACGTTACAGCGAATTGATTCGCCTGCGATATTTGGAGCTGAAGACCAATGAGGAAACCGCAAAAGAATTGGGTATGTCTATGGAGAACTATTACAACAAACATAAACTCGCTAAGGAACAATATGAGCGAATTTTCAGAAAGGAGGTAGGTCATGCGTAAAGATTTTGTACCGCCTGTAAGTATTGAAAAATTTGCTGCATATTTGGATGGTAATCTTACAGAGGAAGGAATGAATGAGGTTGCATCAGCAATCCATGCAGATGATTCTTTACAAGACATATTGTCAAGTGGTTACATGGTAGATGAAATGTTATCTACTTATGACGACTGGAACCAAATTGTTCCAGATGATATATTTACAGATAGTTTTGATATTCCAAATGTTGAAGGAAATTTAGATGCTTCTGATATATTTCCTCAAAACGAGGACTCTATATATGCAGAAACAGTAGATGTTTCATATAATGTAGATGATATCACTGTTACTGAGAATGATAAAATAAATACTATTAATTCAAATTTTCAAACAATGACAAATACAATTAAAATAGGAACTTCAAACTATGGAGAAACAGGGCAAAATATAAAGGATCCAATCTTTATACAACAGCCAGATGATCACTCTTGTGCATTACGTAGTCAGCAGATTATACTACGAGACTTTGGTATTGACATACCTTTTAAGGACTTAGAAAAAATTGCCAAAGAAAATGGAGTGTATTCTGATGATGGTACTTCTATGTGCGATGTCGGAAAGGTGTTGGATATTGCAGGAGTAGGAATGCATCAAGTAATTGGATGTAATATGTTTGACTTGACTAATGAGTTAGCACAGGGACATCGTGTTATAGTAGGAGTTGATGCTAATGAATTATGGTATAATGATTCTATAACTGATAAGCTAAAGAATTGGTTTGATGACATTACTGGTAATCAAGGAGGCAACCATGCCTTGATAGTTGCTGGTATAGAGGTAAATCCAAATAATCCGAGCGATGTAAAAGTCGTTTTAACAGACCCAGGGTCAGGGGATTTGCGAATAGAATATCCGATGAAACAATTTATGGATGCTTGGAAAGATACGAACTGTTTTATGGCAGCAACAGATGCTCCTGCTCCATACCAATATGATCCTATATCTGGCATGGAGATTCCGTCTAATTTTGTTGTAGAACAGCAATTCAACCAGTTTGTTGCAGAAAATAGCTATCAGCTAAGTCCTGATATGATTAATATTCCTCAAGAATATCAACCTGCGTATTCAGAGCATTTAGATGTTGTTGGAGATGATACTTATGAAGATTTTAAAGACCAATATGACAATTTATTGGAGGAACGTAATTTATTCGCATCCTTGCATGATTCTTCACAAGATGAAATCGAAACATCAAAAGGAACTGATGACAATAATGATGGAAAAGATGTTTTCACCGACGACGACACCGACGATAACAGCACCGACGATGACAACAACGACGATGACAACAACGACGGCGACATCGACGATGATGACGACGATGACGACACCGATGATGACACCGATGATGACACCGACGATTTTGAATAATCTTAATAGAGGAGGCAAAAACAATGGCTATGGAATTTTTGATAGGTGGAATGCTCGGCAGGGTAGTTGCACCTATCGCACAAGATATATTTGAAAATAAGACAGAACTTGGTCGCGAATTAGCTGAAAAAAAATTTGAGAAGCAACGTAGGTTAAGTGCAATGGAGTACGAGAACAAACTTGCTCTCAGTCAGTATGACCATAAGAAAAAGCTTGAACAGATGCAAGTCCAATTTGAACTGAATATAGAAAAAGCAGAGCACCAAATGCAACTTCAACATTCTGAATGGGAGAAAGAAACTTTTTGGAAATACTGCTATCCATTAAGAAATCCTTATGAAGTTGGAGGAATGCAGTCTGGACAAGGGGCAAAGATTAATACCCTATCGTTACCTAATAAAAAGGAAATAGTGCCATTAAGAGTAATAACGGCATTAAAAGAGGGTGCAGATAATACATTTGCCACGTTAAATACGAATTTATCAATGTTCTTGACAAATAATTTTTCGGCTAATGGTGAGCATGCTATAATCTCTGACATTGGAGCGTGGAAAGATGACGTACCAGTAAATGATGCTTCTGTTAACTATCTTTACGAAGGACTTAAAGGACAACCAACATTGGTTGTTGTGCCAACATTTACCGATTCAGGAAGTATAGTAAAATTGAAGTTATGGTATTGGGGACTAGGTGAAGAACTTGTATATCCAAATAGTTGGAATATAGGATGGTTTGATGTTGATACAATAAGAAGACAAGCACAAATAAGCCAATTGAGAGAATTCTATGCCATATTGGAAAAAGTCGGAATTGAATACCCTAACGAAAATTTAAAAAAGAATTATGCTATTGCTAAGGTTATAGAAAAGAAAGGCGCAGATCTATCTCTGCAAGAAATTGATTATTTGTATTCTGTACTTATAGGACAGATTAAAGAGGAAGAAATATTGAAACGAGCCAAACAAAAAACAAACGAAACCATCTCTTCAATTATTTCTTGTACTACTGCAATGTATGGTGATGCCTACCATTTAAGTAATCATGGAATAAAACCATTGCTTCCATATATATTGCCTCAAATGAGTTTACCCAAAGAGTTTTTACCTGTAATTCGTGATTATTATATAACTTTAGTAAACACAGCATTAATGGAAGGTATTCTGACTAAAGAAGAAGCAATAGAAATAGAGTTCGATTTAGCAGAAGGTATTTTGCTTAATAATAGTGATGGCGAGATTACGAAATCTATATGTGATGATGTGAGGTTGCTCAATGAAAACACCTCAGGTGAATTACATAAAAATACAGTACAACGGTTACGTAAATTTAATAATAACAATAAATTATTACCACAATGAACGATGACAAGAAAATCCTCTTTTTAGAGCGTTTGACAAAACTGTTGAATGGTACAATAAAGGAAAAAGAGCAATCTACAATAGAATCAGAAAAATTCTGTGATGCTCTCAAATGGAAACTTTCACGTATCATGGAAGAAATCTATAAATTAGATTATCTCTCAGATGACTTTGAACTTAGTTCTTTTGTTAGTTCCCATATTGTTGCTCCTATAGAGCGTATGAAAGAACAGATGGATAAGCCCTGGCTAAAGGACAAATTGACAATAGGCTTGTTAGGTCATTTCAATGCAGGAAAAACCACAGCCCTTAATCTCATTTTTGATGAGAAGTTTGCTACAGAAAGACGTGAAAACACTGCACTTGCTACATATTTGGTTAGTGGAAATAATACTGATGTATTAACCGTCGTAGACAAAGGAGGAAAAGCGCAAGAAATTTCTATTGACGATAGTTCTCTATTTGATTTTACTGCAGGTATTAGAAATTTTCCTTTTGCTAGAATTTTTGAATATGTCGTAAAAGAAAGCAATAACAGTTTGTTATCACAACTCACTTTTATTGATACTCCAGGACTAAATGCTACAAATGAGCATTCAGAGCCATCTATTCGTGTGATACCTAATTGTGATGCAATATTTTGGTTTATAAAACTTACAGGTAGCGTTTCAGAAGCAGATTTAAAGTTTATCAAAGAAAACATCAACGATAAAGCTTTGTTTGTCATATTCTCATTTGTTGATGCAGTAGAAAACAAAGAAAAATCTATTGAAATAGCACTCCAGCGTTTTAAGGATTTTGAGATTGAAGTTAAGGGATACTTTCAATTAGGAAGAAAGAAAGATATACAAGAGAACTTTAAAACAACCATAACTCGTAGCATCAAGGACATAGCAAATAATTATGATGTATATAATCCATATGCACATATATATTCCGTAATGTGTGATATGGAAGAATTACTAGTTAAATTCCAAACGGCTTTAACAAAAGAAATAAACAACCTTGATAAAAAGACAGACCATATTTCTGACACATATTCGTCTTCTCGCTCTCAATTTGTTACTGCTTGGAATAATTGTACCAATCGAATAAATAACACTATTGACACATTCAACGAGAGATGTAGTAATGCCATGTTCTGTGGAGGCGCTTCTAGTGCTATTGCAAATAATTTAAATTCAATAGTTAGCTCTCTAAGAGATATGGGAGAGGCCTACGACAAAATTGACGCTTCAAAGTTGATTGAATATGGCCAGCAAGTTACAGCAATGGGGCAATTCCAAACAAAAAATGAGCGTGCTTCTGAATTACTTAAAGAAATACAAGAGACAAAAAAAATATTTGATTAGAATATGTTGGAAAAAGCATTAATAAATAGTACTATTGATTCTGTTATTTTGAAATTGAAGGAAAATGACAGAATAACAGGTGAAGAAATAGAGCAACTGCAGAAATCTTTTGATTCACAGAATCTAGTTATTGGAGTTGTAGGCAAAATGAAAGCAGGAAAATCATCTCTTGTTAATGCGGTCGTTTTTGCAGACAACACCCTGCCCTCTGGTGCTCAACCAATAACAGTTACACTTACAGAAATCTCCTATGCTGAAAAAGATGAAGTTGAAATTACCTTATTGTCTTCCGATGATATTAGAGACTTGAAAGAAAAGGCTGCTTATACTGGAGATGATGTCTTGATGATAGACAAAGCTAAAAATGCCAAATATACATTAGAACATTTTCCTACAGATTATGAAAAAATAATAAAAGGAAATGACAAACTAAACGTACAATTAACAGAGTTAGAAAATTTTGTCTCAGCTGGTGGTAAATATAGTGGATTGGCAAAACAAGTATCTATAAGAATTAAAAATGAAAATTTAAAAGGTATCACAATAATTGACACTCCAGGATTTAATGATCCGATTGCATCAAGAGGCGAAACAACATGCAAGTGTTTGTCTAGATGCAACGTTATTCTCTTTGTTCATAATGAAGATGGTTATGACCAGATTGATGAAGAGCTTTTGAAAAATCAAATAGAATATGCAGGTATTTCTGATTTGGTTGATATTTTCAACAAAGTAGATTTGTTGCATATGTCTTTTTCAGAGTGGGATGATCAAAAGGAATACTATTTGGAAAAAAGAGATGAGTATATAGAGAAACTTGCCAAGGATAGTAATGTGCGTGAAGTAATAGAAAAGGCCAAAGCTATTCTTACGAGTTCCCTGATGGCTCTATGTGGACAAATTGCGCCTGATAAACGTTCTAACTGGATAAAACAAAGTAGAGCTACATACGAAGAAGAATATGATGAGTTCTGTAATGTAGACGAAGGCAGTTCGTTAAATGATTTACTTATTCAATATAGCAACATCAATGCTGTCATTTCCGAAATTAATAGAATTGGTAGAAGTAGTGCTACTTTTTTACTGGAAGCTCCATTAAAGACACTTAAAGGAAAGTTGGATGCAATTGTAGATGTTGTAAAATTAGAGATAGAAGGATGTAATGCAAAAATTTCATCTTATGATGCAAGCATTAAAACCGCAAATGGAGAAATTGAAGACATAGAGAATTACAGTAAAGAAATACTGTCTCAAATAGAGGATAATCCGTTAGATAGTAAAATACAGTTGAGAATCAATAAGACATTTGCGGATTTATGTACGCAAAGAAGTCTAAAGTCTTCTTCTGAATTTACAAAAGAAAACTATCCAGAACCAGAAATACTGACGACTGGTGTAAAAAAGCAAAATGTAGCCCAATTTAATTTATGCATAAGCAATTTTGAGGATATTATAAGAGATTCTTTAAATGATTTGCTCAATTCATTAAAAAGCATCATAAATGAATATGTAGGAGAGTTGACTGAAATGTTGGTCAAGAAAAAGATAAGCGAAGAGAATCGTAAACTCTTCAAACAAGGTCTTATTAATGAATTGTCTGGAAGACTTAATGCTGTTACTGTTGCCATTGCATCGCATACAATAGATAAAGCTCCAGCAGGACAGCAAATGCATTGGTCTTTATTCAAGACAACGTTTGAAAAAACGTTCAGTGACTCTTATTTTAATCAACTGTTGGAAGAGGTACGCCAAGCAACAAGCCGTAATAAAGGTGTATGTGACCCTTCCATACCAAAATACAAAATTCTGAAGCTAATTGATGAGTTAAAAACAACATTGGCTTTATCTCCCGAAGAAAAAGAGAACGCCAAAAAGGAAGAGCAACATAAAGTGGCTAATCTCACCAATGAATTACAGTCTTATAAAGACTACTCTAAGACAATAACAAATCTTTTAAAATCGTAAGGAAATGTTAGAATTTACATTAGGAACCATCTTTGGATTTGTAGCAGGATGCTCGTTAAAAGACTTCATAATGTCAAAATTGAGCAATTATAACAAGTCTTATTCGCAAAAATCTCCAATAAAATTGAATAGAGAAAAACTCAATGTTTACAATGAAGAAAGAAATGAAACAATTGCAGATGGAGAAGGATTTAATCTTTGCTCTATTCAGTCCACATTTGAAAAATATGGAGTAGATTTGGTTGGAACAAGTTCGTTCTCTATTCTGTTAGACACAATAGAGAGAGATGTATATAAAAAAACATTAATTCAATTTTCTACATCTATTCATACACCAGAAGATTTAGTGTTGCTTATTGAGAATGGAAATACATACAAAGAAAGTCTTCAAATACAACAATCTGCTAAATGTATCTTACTATCAGAAAAAAATATCAATCAAATTTTGGAACGAAATGGAATTGATATATCTGCCCCTACCTCTATAGAGGACAAAGTTCAATCAATAGTTTCTTTTTATGTTCTCAAAGGTTTGAGCCAATTCAAAAAAACAATGGGAACATCATTAGAACAATTCCTGTCAGATTTCAAAAATCAAAAAGATGTAACAATATTATTTGAAGGTATTATGAAGAATATAAATAAAGCTTTAGATTTTCTTTCATAATTTCGCTCTGAAACAAAACTGAAATTGGGTAGGAAGTAAATGTTATTCATAAAAGACATTTTCCTCCTACTTTCACATTTACCGACCTCCCACACCACCGTACGTGCCGTTCGGCATACGGCGGTTTCGTGCTTTTACACCTTACGGCGTGTGGCAAGTTGTTTTCAGCCATCCCTTTGAGATACGTCATTTCTATTCTATTGTCGGATTCCGTCCTATCGTGTAAATAGAGAGTTCCTT